>JAABUN010000862.1_pt1 | contig 74465 bp, 79 predicted proteins | sample 5559311 | NCBI WGS metagenome assembly JAABUN01 (sample SAMN10711877, study PRJNA513370) | rock metagenome | isolation source: Antarctica rocks | place: Antarctica: Victoria Land, Siegfried Peak sud | reverse complement strand
GGCCACCAGCCACCGACGACCTACCGCCAGATCTACGCCCAGGGCCCCGGCAGCCGTAGCCCAGTGCTCGACCCGTCAATCCCCTGACGCGCTAGGGGGCAGCGGACCGAAGCGGATAAGCATGACCGCCGTTACCGACGACTGGGACGGCCGTCGCGTCGCGGTAGCCGATCGCTGAACGGAACCAGCGGAGCCTGGGTGGACCGCGGACCGGGTCACCTGGTCGCGATGACCTCGAGCGTTGGCAGGAGGTCCAGATGCCCAGGTCGCTTCCGGGTGAGCAGCGTTCGTCCGGTCGTCCCGGCATGGGCAGCGACCGCGCGGACCTACGTAGACCAAGCGGGCAGCGCGCACGGTCTGCCGTACCGGATCTGCATCGCTACCGCAGGGGCAGGAACATGAGGACCTCGTCACGACGGTCCGCCTCGGTGAGGCGCAGCGCGTTCGGCCACCTGCCCACCTCCTGCCAGCCCAGCGCTTGGTAGAACGACTCCAGCCCCAGGCCCGCGCGCAGCTCCAGGTGCAGCTGTTCCAGGCCGACGTCGTCCCGGGCCGCGCGGCGGACCTCGTCCATGAGCACTCGACCGACTCCGCGGCCTCGGTGGTCCAGCGCGGTCTGCACGCGCAGGACACGTCCCCAGTGGGCGGTGAGCCTGTTCGTGGTGCAGACCAGCAGCAACCAGCCGGCCAGTGCTTCGTCCACGTGCACCAACAGCAACCGGTTGGCGCGGGGGCCGAGCGACTCGACCAGGATGTCTACCGCGGGCCGGACGTGCTCGTCATCGACCGGCAGGAACGGGAAGCCGACCGCCCCTCCGGCGTTGGAGACGTCCCGCCAGCAGGCCACCAGCTGGTCCCTGACCGCCGGGTCGGCCTCTGAAGCCGTCGTGATCCAGGTGAGCGAGAGCGCTTCCGGCGGGGGCGTCACCGCCCGAGCCTGGCACGACGGGGATTTCGGCCTGGACGCTGAGGCGTCCCGGGGGCAGGCTGGTCGTAGGCGGTGAGAGGGGTGGCGGTCATGGGCGACATCGGGACCGAGCGGCGTGAGGTCGAGTTCGAGCCGTTGCCGGTCCGCGGGGTGCCTGAGCCCGCCCCGTCGCCGGTGCCTGAGCCGGAGCGGGCGCCGGCATGACGGCCGGGGCGCCGGTGCCCCTGGTCCCCGGCGAGCTGCGCGGCTACCGGCAGTTCCTGCTGCTCGACGACGGGCTCTACCCCGTCGTGCACTGGGCCGCCGGGCCCTGGGAGGACGGCGGCCAGGTCGCCGGCTGCTCCGCCGGCGCCGACCACGACGTGCCGTCCCGGGACTGCACCTGCGGCCTGTACGGCTGGTACGACCCGAGCGGCACCGCCGGCTCGTACGGCGGGGCGAAGGCCGTCGTGGCGGTCTCGGGACGGGTCGTGCTCGGTGACCGCGGTTTCCGGGCAGCCCGCGGCCGGGTGGAGGCGGTCACCCTGCCGCTGCCGCTCCGGTGGCAGCCGCGCGGTGCGGCGAAGGCCCGCCGGATGCTGGCCGCGCGCTATCCCGGCGTGCGGGTCTACCGCTCGGTGCGGCAGATGGTGCGCGAGTACCCACCGCACGACGTCCGCGCTCTGGGGATCGGCCCGGTCGACCGGACTCCGTTGCGCTGCCGCCGGGCGGCGTTCGCCCTGTGGGGTCTGTTCGTGCTTGCCGGGTACGGCGTCCTGCTGCTGCCGCGCGCGAGGGTCGCCGACGTCGCGGCGGCCTGGTGGCCGCTGCTGGTGCTCGGGGTGCTGGCGTGGCAGGCCGCGCTCGTCACCCTCGTCGTACGCAGCCAGCCGGCCGAGCGGGGCCCGTCGCAATTCACTGGCCCCGCGCCGCCGACCCGGGCAGGCTCGGCCGATGACGACGGTGAGGTGGCTGCCCCCGGGCAGTGACGAGGTGGCGGCAGTCCTGACCGCGCTGCACCCCGGAGTGGTGGCTGCGGCACCGCAGGACCAGCCGTACGAGCCCGCGCCGACCCTTTCGGTCTGGTGCTCGCAGGTGCTGACCCCGTGGCTCGGCGACCCGGTGCACGTGGTGGTGGCCGAGATCGAGCGGGTGCCGGTCGGCTGCGCGCTGGTCGAGCTGCCGTCGCACGACAATCCGCACGTCGGGCTGCTGGAGCTGCACGTGGACCTGGCGCACCGCCGTGGGGGCGTCGGGCGGGCGCTGTGGGCGGGGGCGCTCGATCGCCTGCACGCGCACGGCCGCAGCACGGTGCTCGTCGAGGCCCGCTGCGGCAGCCCGATGGAAGCCCTCGCCGCGGCGATGGGGGCGCAGGCGCAGCTGACCGAGGTGCGCCGGCATCAGGTGCTCGGCGCTCTGGACCTCGGGCGGCTCGTCGGCCTGCGTCGCGCGTCCGCGCAGGCTGCGCAGGATTACCGCCTCCAAGCCTGGGCCGGACCGACGCCCGCACCCCTGCGCGGCCCGCTCGCCGCCGCCACCCAGGCGCTCAACGACGCACCTCTGGGCGGCCTCGACTACGACGACGAGGCCTGGGACGCCGACCGCATCGCGTGCCGCGACGCCGCTCTCGTCGCCGCCGGGCTGCGCATGCACACCGTGCTGGCCCTCGCCGGCGACGGCGCCCCGGCGGGGTTCACCGACGTCGCGGTCAGCGAGGACGGGACGTACGCCTGGCAGTGGGGCACCGGGGTCGTCCCCCGCCACCGTGGTCACCGGCTGGGGATGCTGCTCAAGACCACGATGGTCGAGCGGCTGCTCGCCGTCGAGCCGGCCGTCGAGGTCGTCAGCACCTGGAACGCCGCGACCAACACCCACATGGTCGCCGTCAACGAGGCCCTCGGGTACGAGCCGGTCGACCGGATGTCGGAGTGGCAGCTCAACCTGGCGGCGCCCGGCGAACCCGAGCGCCGGCCGGCCGGCCGGGTGCGGTCGCCGTCGGGCGGCGCGCCCACGTCCACGTAACCGTCGGGGCTGGCGGCCGCCGTGCGTCGCAGCCGCCGGACGGCGAGCTCGTGGCTGCTGCGCGACCTCCTCCGGCGGTCGGCGGTCGGCGGCCGGGATGCGGCGTGGGTCGAGGGGCAGGCCGCTGCCTGTGGCCGGGGGACCGTCTGGCCGCCGGGGTTCTGCCTGCCTGGCCGGGGCGGCGCCGCGGTTGTCCGGGCCCACAGCCTGGGCGTGCCGCGGCCGGACTGTCGTAGGCCGCGCCTACCGTCCCTGGAATGCGCCTGCTGCACACCTCCGACTGGCACCTCGGCCGCACGCTGCACCGCGCCGACCTGCATGCGGCGCAGGCGGCCTTCCTCGACGGGCTCGTCGCGACGGTCCGCAGCGAGCGCATCGACGCGGTGCTGGTGGCGGGCGATGTCTACGACCGGGCGGTGCCGTCTGTCGAAGCCGTCGCCCTCTATGACGACGCCCTCGTCCGGCTGCGGGAGGCGGGCGCCCGCGTGGTGGTGACCAGCGGCAACCACGACTCGGCCGCGCGGCTCGGCGTCGGGGCCCGGCTCGTCGACGCCGCCGGCGTACACGTGCGTACCCGGGCGCAGGGCATCGGCGAGCCGGTCGTCCTTGCCGACGGGGACGGGGAGGTCGCGGTCTACGGTCTGCCCTACCTCGAGCCGGAGGCGGTCCGCTCGACGCTCCCGCCCGACCCGCACGGCAACGCCGAGGAACCGCGCGGCCACGCCGGGGTGCTCGGCCGGGCAATGGCCTGCGTGCGGGCCGATCTGGCAGCCCGGGGCGGCCGGTCGGTGGTGCTCGCCCACGCCTGGGTGGCCGGGGGTCTCGACAGCGACAGCGAGCGCGACATCTCGGTCGGAGGTATCGGCCACGTCCCGGCGTCGCTGTTCGACGGCGTCGACTACACCGCGCTCGGTCACCTGCACGCGCCGCAGGTGCTGCGGGACGGTCTGCGCTACAGCGGCTCGCCCCTGGCCTACTCCTTCTCCGAGGCGGCGCAGGTGAAGGGCTGCTGGCTGGTCGAGCTCGACGGCCGCGGTCTGGGCCGGGTGGAACAGGTCCCGTCACCGGCACCCCGGCCGCTGTCGGTGCTCGAGGGCCGGCTCGAGGACCTGCTCACGTCCGCCGCCTACGAGGGCGTCGAGGGCCACTGGCTGAGCGTGGGGCTCACCGACCCGGTGCGGCCCGAGGACCCGATGGAGCGCCTGCGGGTGCGCTTCCCACACGTCCTGGTCCTCGACTGGCGGCCGGCGGGTGCCGTCGCCGACGACCGCACCTATGGTGCGCGGGTCGCCGGCCGCGACGACCTCGACGTGGCGGCGGAGTTCGTCCGCCATGTGAGGGGTGCTGGCGCGGCCTCGCAGGAGGGCACCGCCGACGAGGGCGAGCGCGACCTGCTGCGCGAAGCCTTGGAGGCCTCTCGGCTCGCGGCGGCGTCGGCATGAGGCCGCAGCGGGCCGGGGCCGTCGGCGTGTACGCCGGTCTGCTCGTGGAAGCGTCGGCATGAGGCCACACCGGCTGCGGATGACCGCGTTCGGGCCGTTCCCGGGCACCGTCGAGGTCGACCTCGACCGTCTGGCGGCCGGTGGCCTGTTCCTCCTGCACGGTGAGACGGGGGCGGGCAAGACGACGCTGCTCGATGGCCTCGGCTTCGCGCTCTACGGGCGGGCGCCCGGCCTGCGACCCACCAGCCGGCTCCGGTCCGACCACGCCGACCACGGCGTACGCACCGAGGTCGTGCTCGACGTCACGCTGGGCGGCCGGCTCTGGCGCATCACCCGCAGCCCGGCGCAGGAGCGGTCCAAGGCCCGCGGCACGGGAACGACGACCGAGCAGGCCAGGGTGCTGCTGGAGGTCCGCCGCGGGAGCGACTGGGAGACCGTGTCGACCCGCATCGACGAGGCGGCGGCCGAGCTGGACCCGCTGCTCGGGATGAGCGCCGAGCAGTTCTTCCAGGTCGTGCTGCTGCCGCAGGGGGAGTTCGCCCGGTTCCTGCGGGCCGACAACGATGGGCGCCGCCAGCTGCTGCAGCGGCTGTTCGGCACCGAGCGGTTCAAGGCCGTGGAGGACTGGCTGGCTGGGCGCCGCGCGAGCACAGCCGCCGGTGTGGCGGCCGCACGGCACGAGCTGCAGGTGCTCGCGGCGCGACTCGCCCAAGCGGCCGGGCTCGTGGCACCCGACGAGCCCGAGCCGGAGTGGGCGGCGGGGGTCGTCGCCTGCTGCACGGCAGCCCGCGACGCCGGTCAGCAGGCCGCCGCGGTCGCTGCGGGCGAGCGTGATGTCGCCCGCGGTGCGGCCACCGCGGCGGTGCGGCTCGCCGACCGGCAGGCCCGCCGCCGCGCTGCGCTGACCGCCGGCGAGCTGCTGGACCGGGAGGTGCCCGAGCACGACCTGCTGGCGGCCGAGCTGCAGGCGGCTGCCCGGGCCGCCGAGTTGGCCCCCGTGCTCAGCGACGCCGCGGCCCGCGAGCAGGCGAGCGCCGTGGCGACCGTCGCGCAGGTGGCCGCCCGCTCCAGGCTGGGCGAGATCGGTCTGCCGGCCGGTCTGGCCCTTCCCGCGCTGCGGGACGCGGCCGACGCCGCACGCGTGCGCTCCGGGCGGCTCGACGGTCTGCGCGGGCTTGCCGACGACCTGTCCGCCGAGCGGTCGGCGGAGGTCGGCGCCGCGCGGGACGTCGCGGCGAGCGGGCTGGCCGCCGAGCGCGCCGGCTGCGCCCTCGCGCTGCTTCCGTCGCGGCGTCGCAGGGCGCGGGAAGCAGTGACGGTCGCACGCACGGCCGTCGCGCAGCTGCCTGACGCCCAGGCGACGCTGGCGTCGCTCGTCGCGGCGCTCCGCGAGGCGCGGGGCCTGGCGGCCGTGCTCGAGGTCCGCGCCGACCTGCGCGACGAGCACCTGCTCGCCCGCGAGACCGCCGTCTCGCTGCGCGAGAAGGAGGGCGAGCTGCGCGAGGCGCGACTCACCTCGATGCTGGCCGAGCTCGCCGACAAGCTCGAGCCCGGCGCGCCCTGCGAGGTGTGTGGCTCGCTGCAGCACCCCGATCCCTACGAGGGCGCCGGCGAGGGCGTCACCCGTGAGGACGAGGAGCGGGCCCGACGGGACGCCGAGGTCGGCGCGCACGAGGTCGCCGAGCTCGCCGCCCGCCTCGCGTCGGCGAGCGCCACCGCCGACGGTCACCGGGCGCGCCTGGCTGCGTCCGGTCACGACGGCGCCGACGTTCCCAGCCTGGTCCGGCGGCACGACGACACGTCCGCCGAGGTCGATCGGGTCGGCGTGCTGGCCGCCGGGCTCGACGAGGCGCTGGCCGTCGCCGAGTGCGTGGAGGCCGAGCAGGTCGGGGGTGACGCCGAGCTGGCTCGCGCCCTCGCCGACGGCGAGGCGGCGGCACGCCGGTGCGCGGAGGCGCGCCTGCGGGCCGAGCGGCTCCACAGCCGGCTGCTGGGCGAGCTCGACGGCGCCCCCGACCTCGCTGCCGCGCTTTCGGCCGCAGCGATCACCTGCGAGGTCTGTGAAGCGGTGATCGCTGCGGCCGAGCAGGCCGAGCGCGACGGGCGGGAGGCCGAGCGCGTCGCGGTTGCCGCCTCCGCCGCCGCGCTGGCCGTCGGCTTCACCTCCCCGGAGCAGGCCCGCGACGCGCTGCGCCCAGCCGATTGGCGGGAGCAAGCCGCGCAGCGCCGCCGCGAGCACGACGACCGGCGGGCGGCCATCGAGGCGGCCCTCGCCGATCCGGAGCTCGCCGTCGATCTCGACCCGCCCGCTGACGTCGACGGCACGGGCGCCACGCTCCGCGAGGCCGACGCCGAGCTCGACCGCGCCGTGGGCATCCTCGCTGCCGCGCACGGCCGCGCCACCGAGGTGGCGACCCTCGCACCGCAGGTGAGCGGCTGCTGGCAGGGCCTCGTGCCGCTCCAGGAACACGCCGGCCGGGTGCGCCGCCTGGCTGACCTGTGCGGTGGGCAGGGCGCCAACGCGCTCAAGATGACGCTCACGTCGTTCGTGCTCGCCGCGCGTCTGGAGGAGGTCGCGGGGGCCGCCAGCGGGCGGCTGCTGCGGATGACGCAGGGCCGCTACACGCTGGTGCACACCGACGGGGCCGCGCGGGGCGGTGCCCGATCCGGCCTGGGCCTGCTCGTGCGTGACAGCTGGACCGGCCGCGACCGGGAGACGAGCACCCTGTCCGGCGGGGAGACGTTCCAGGCGTCGCTCGCCCTGGCCCTCGGGCTGGCCGACGTGGTGCAGGCCGAGGCGGGCGGCACCCGGATCGAGGCGTTGTTCGTCGACGAGGGCTTCGGGACCCTCGACGAGGAGACCCTCGACGAGGTCATGGACGTCCTCGACGGTCTGCGCGAGGGCGGCCGGGTCGTCGGGCTGGTCAGCCACGTCGGCGAGCTCAAGGCCCGCATCCCGGCGCAGGTGCACGTCCACAAGGGCCGCGAAGGGAGCACGCTCACCGTGTGCGGCTGCTGAGCGACCGGGCCGGCGGCGCCAAGCCGACACGGGCTGAGAGTTGCCTGGGACAACCACTGCCTCAGCTGGGTCCCGGGCACCAGGTGGAGTGGAAGCGCGGAGGAGGGATCGGACCCGGCTGAATCCACTGTGCGGTGGCCGCTGCACGAGGCGGCAGACTGAGCAAGGCTTCGGGGGCACCGCAGTCAGGTGGCCGCGGAAGGGACCGCTCACTGGCGTCGTGTACCAGCAGCGAAGGAGGCCGTCCGGTGACCACTCCGCAGCCTCGGCCCAGCCCCGACGTACGCCGGGCCCGGGACCGCTTCGTCACCGAGACCCCGTGGCGGCACTCGGCGCACTCGTTCTCCTTCGGTCGGCACTACGACGCCGGCAACATCTCGTACGGCGTGCTGCTCGCCCACAACGACGAGGTCGTGGGGGCAGGCGCCGGGTTCCCGACGCACCCGCACCGCGACATGGAGATCGTCACCTGGGTGCTGCAGGGCTCGCTGGTGCATCAGGACTCGACGGGCCACTGCGGGATCATCCGGCCAGGCCTCGCGCAGCGGATGAGTGCCGGGACAGGGATCCTGCACTCCGAGAGCAACGACGCGTGGCGCTTGCTGGGCGACGACGCCCACGACGAGCCGGTGCACTTCGTGCAGATGTGGGTCGCGCCCGACGGGCCCGGCGGCACCCCCGGCTACGAGCAGCGCGACGTGGAGGACCAGCTACTCGGCGGCGGCCTCGTGCCCGTCGTCTCCGGAATGGCCAGGCACCGCCGGGCCGCAGCGGCGGTCGGGATCGGCAACCGGCACGTCGCGTTGCACGCCGCCCGCCTGCCGCCCGGCGCGAGCGTACAGCTGCCCGAGGCACCGCATCTGCACCTGTTCGTGGCTCGCGGCGAGGTTCAGCTGGAAGGCGCCGGTGGCCTCGCCGCCGGTGACGCCGTCCGGCTCACCGCGACGGGGGGCCAGCGGGTGACGGCCATCGAGCCCGCCGAGGTTCTCGTCTGGGAGATGCACGCCGGCCTCGCTGCCTGACCTGCCGCCGGAGGCCACGGCGTTCGTCCGGCACAGGCACGGCGCGGCCGGCCCCGCGCGAGAGGGACCGGCCGCCGTACCGCCGAGACGTCAGCGGGTCGGGGCCTCCGCGAGGGTGGCGGAGGCGGTCTGGGTGGCGCCGCCACGCCGGTAGGTGACGGTCACCGTGTCGCCCGGGTCGTGCGCGCGGATCGCGACGATGAGGCTGTCGGCGTCAGTGACCGGCCGGTCGTCGACCTTGGTGATTACGTCGCCCGGCTGCAGCCCGGCGGAGGCGGCGGGCCCGCCGTCGCTCGCCGCTTGCACGACGGCGCCCCTGCCGGGGGTGCCGTCGGCCGCGCTGGGCGCGTCACCGACGCTGATGCCGATCTGCGGGTGGATGGCCTTGCCGTGGGCGATGAGCTCCTGCGAGACCTCCGCCACGTCGTTGGACGGGATCGCGAAGCCGACGCCGATGTTGCCCGACTGCCCGCCGCTGCCGTCCCCGGTGCTCGCGATCGCGCTGTTCACGCCGACGACCTGCCCCGCGAGGTCCACGAGCGCCCCACCGCTGTTGCCCGGGTTGATGGCGGCGTCGGTCTGCACCGCGTCGATGACCGACTGCTCGGTGGCGCCGGCCTCGCCGGTGCGCACCGGACGGTTCAGCGTGGACACGATGCCCTCGGTGACGGTGTTGGACAGTCCGAGCGGCGCCCCGACCGCCAGCACCGGCTGACCGACGGCAAGCTTGGAACTGTCGGCGAACACCGCCGAGGTCAGGCCTGCCTGGTCGACCTTGACGACCGCCAGGTCGCTGGTCGCGTCGGTGCCGACGATGGTCGCGGGCACGGTCCTGCCGTTGCTGAACGTGACGCTGACGGTGCCGCCGCCGACGGCCGCCGCCACGACGTGGTTGTTGGTGACGATGTAGCCGTCGGCCCGCAGGACGATGCCGGAGCCGGTGCCGGACACCGGCTGGGAACGGGTCTGGCCGAAGCCGCCGTTCACCGACTGCTGCCCGGTGACCGCGATCGTCACCACGCTCGGGCCGATCGTCGCGGCCGCCGCCTGGGCTGAACCAGGTGTGGCGGCGGTGGGCGCTGCCGTGCCGCGCGTGATCGCGGTGGCCCCGCCCGTGACGGTGGCCGCTGGATCGTCGTCGAGGGCGTGCACGACCCCGCCGCCGACGCCGCCGGACAGTAGGCAGGCCAGCAGCAGGGCCGCCGCTCCGCGGCCACGGCGGGCCGGGGCCGAGGCCTGCGGGCCGGGCGCGGCCGGGGGACCCGCGCCAGGGGGGGTCGGCGGTCCGTACGTCGGCTGGTCGCTGTAGGCCCCGCCGCGCCCGCCGTCGCTGTACGCCGGCGCGCTGCTGTAGGGCGGTGCGTAGGTCGGCGCTTCGTGCTCGGACGGTGTCGTCATGGTGGCTCCTCGCCGGCCGGTGTCCCGCATGGAAACAACGTGCCGCGTTCCCCTGGCACTCCGCCGTACCCAGCCTGGGAGAAGCCTGTGAGCTCAGTCGGCCGGCCGGGCCAGGACGTCGGCGGAGGCGAGGTTGGCCAGGCGCACCTCGCCCTGGGCCACGAGCCGGTCCTGCTCATCGCGGACGTCGACCGACCACAGCTGCTGCGTGCGGCCGCGCTGCACCGGCGTCGCGCGTACCGTCAGGTCGCCCTCCCGTACCGCCCGCAAGAAGTTGGTGTGGTTTGCGACGCCGACGACGTTGCCGCGCTCGCCGAACCACAGCGCCGCCCCCACGCTCGCCGTGGTCTCCACGAGGGAGCAGTAGACGCCGCCGTGCACGATCCCGTACGGCTGCTGCAGCGCGGGGGTCACTGTCAGGCGGGCGAGCACCTCGTCGCCGCTGTAGGTGTCGAGTTGCAGCCCCAGGGTCGCATCGAACCCCTTGACCTCGACCTGTCGCTCGGACATGCCACCTCCGCGTCGCTGCTGGAGCTGCATCGTCCCTGCCGTCCCGGCCGGTCGCTCAGGCAGGGGCGACGACCTGGCGCCGTACGACCAGGGCGACGCCGACGGCCGCCACCGCGATACCCAGCACCGACATCGCGGCGAGCCGCTCGTCGAACAGCAGCAGCGCCTCCACCGCTGTGGCCGGCGGGACGAGGTAGAACAGGCTCGACACCCCCGAGGCGGTGCCGCGCTGCAGCAGGGCGAGCAGCAGCAGAACGGCGCCGAGCGAGAGCACCACGACCAGCCAGGCCAGCGCGAGCACGAACTCCCCGGTCCAGGTGATCCGGTGCTGCCCCGTCACTCCGGCGGCGAGCAGCAGCGCGGCTGCGGCGGCGGCGTACTGCACGGCGGTGCCGGACAGCAGCGGAACCTCCCCGCCGTGCCGCTTCTGGTACAGCGTTGCCGCCGTGCCGGTGGCCAGCGCCACGGCGCAGGCGAGCACGCCGCTCAGCGGGACGGCGTGCGCACCCCGCAGGCCGGGCGCGAGCACGAGGGCGACCCCGACGAGGCCGAGCAGCAGTCCCGCGCGCTGCGCGGTCTGCAGCTGCTCGCCGAGCATCCGCACGGCCAGCACCGCGGTGAGGACCGGCTGCAGACTGGTGATCACGGCCGCCACGCCGGCCGGGACGCCCAGCGAGATGCCGGTGAACACGCCGCCGAGATAGCAGGCGTGCAGCAGTACCCCCACGAGTGCGGCGTGGCCGTACTGCGCCCGGCTCTGCGGAAGCGCCGACCGGCTGCCCGCCGTCAGCAGCCCGAGCAGGCCGGCCGCGAGGGCGAGGCGCAGGGCCAGGAAGGGGAACGGGTCGGCGTACGGCAGCCCGTACTTCGCCCCGACGAAGCCGGTGCTCCATAGCAGGACGAAGACCGCCGGTCCCCCGTAGCGCAGCGCCGACTCCATCGCCGCACCCTGTCAGCAGGTGACCGAAGGGCGGCGTCCGGGCCCGCTATGCTGCCTCGTGCACCACGGCAGTCACCCGCGCTCGTAGCTCAACGGATAGAGCACTTGACTACGGATCAAGAGGTTGCAGGTTCGAATCCTGCCGAGCGCACCCAAAAGCGCAGGTCAGAGGCTAGAAGCTCTCGGGCCGTTTGATGTTGCTACAGCCGCCGTACAGCCACGGCGATGATCAAGGGTCCGAAAGGCGCTCTCGAGGTGTGTGCCGACAGGCGGCCTTGGCGCGCTGACCGGCAGGTATGCACGTCCGCGGACACGTGTCGAAGCCGCGGTGTTGACGCACGTCAAGAGGTACCGCGTCCGGGAGCTGCCCAGGCTGGAGTCAGCAGCACTCATCGAGCCCGAAGCGACCGCAAGGTCTGGGCTGCGCGCCAGCCCAAAGTCAATCTCGGACGGGTCGTCGTCTCCGACGCCTGACGAAGCGGAAGCACGCCCGCTTGTCGCTCGCTCGCTCGCTTCGGAACCTCGAGTCGTACGTCCCAGGTTCGACCCGCCGCCGCCGCCGCCGCCGCCGCCGCCGCGGCCGCCGCCCCTCTGGCGCCGGCCGCGTCTTGGAATGCGGTCGGCCGGGCCCTGGTGCGTAGGCGACAGCCGAGGACCTGGTATCCACGAACTTGGTGCTCACGGGCGAGTGCCGGGGGAGCGGGTTGCACGAGGTGGGCGGGGCGCCAGACCCGTAAGCGCTCTTCTATCCGCTTGCTGCCGGCTCCGAGCACGGGCATCGACCGCTCATGCCGCTGAGCGCTCACCCCACGCAGGCCCGACGCCGTCCTCGGCGCGATGCGGCGGACTCCGCGTCGGCGGCCGGCCTGGCTCGCGGGCCGACTCACGCACGTGCGCCGGGGCCGCTCTAGGCGCGTGGATACCGCGGCTTCCGTCAATGTCGGGCGAGGCTGGCGGTCTACGGGCGGGCGCGTGGCCAGGCGCTGTCGAGCTCGCCTTCGTGGCCGCGGTGCCCGGCTCTCGACGGGATGGTCCACGACGTCTGCGCCGAGATCGACCTCGGCCGGGCGAGCTCAGCTGGCGCGGGGCGATGCGCCGACGGGCGATGTCCGTCCGCGCGGTGCTGCAGCGCCACCCTGGCCGTGCCGCTGATGCAGTCCCGGAGGCACCCCGGCCACGGCACTCTCGCGCCTGGACGCGCTGATCGGCGTCCTGCGCGGCGCCGGCTTCTCGGTCGTCCTCACGGCGCACGCGCTGTCGGCCCTCGACGCGTACGTCTACGGCTCTGCGATGCAGGAGAAGGCACTGCCCTTCGATACGGAGGAGCGCAGCGCCGAGGTGTGGAGCAGATCCTCACCTCCATGCCGTCGGAGCAGCGGCCCCACCTGGTCGAGTTCTCCCGCGAGCACGTGCTCAGGCCCGGCTACGACTACGGCCGGGAGTTCGAGTGGGGGCTCGACCTGGTGCTCGACCGGCTGGAGCGGGCGCGCTGACGACGCTGACCACCACCACCTCGTCGCCGCACGTCCGGGGGGATGACCTCACTCCGTACGGCCGTTCGCCCACTCCTTCGCCGCACGACGGTCGGCCTTGCCGGTGCTGCCGAGCGGCACCTCGTCGACCAGGTGAACGACGTCCGGCACCTTGAGCGGCTCGACGCGACCACGGCCCCACGCGCGCAGGTCGGTTGCCGTGACCTCCACCCCGGGGTGGCGTACGACGAGCAGGTGGATGCGCTCGCCCAGCACCTCGTCGGACGCGCCGGTGCACAGGGCGATCGCCACCGCGGGGTGCTCCGCGTAGACCGCCTCGACCTCGAGCGGGGACACCTTCGTGCCGCCCCGGCTGATCAGCGTTCCCGCGCGGCCGGCGAGCTGCAGCCGACCGTCGGCCCGCACGGTCGCCAGGTCGCCCGTGCGCAGCCATGCGTCGACGACCGCGGCTCCGGTCGCCTCCGGGTCGTCGAGGTAGCCGGTCATCAGGAACCGGGTGCGGATGCGCAGCTCGCCGATCCCGCCGGGGGTCACGGGCGCGGACGCCTCGTCGACCACGACGGCGTCGACGCCGGGCGAGGGCGGGCCCAGCAGTCCTGCGTCCCGGTCGTAGTCCTCCGGTCGGACGATGAAGTCGGACGTGCTGGTCTCCGTCGTGCCGAACACGTCGGCGACGCCGGCGTGCGGGAGCGCTACCCGCACCGCGCGCCCGAGTCCGGGCGGCAGGACCTCGCCCCCGCTGAGGAGCAGCCCCGGGGATGTCAGGGTCCGCAACTCGGCCCGCTCCCGCTCGCCCAACATGGGCAGCAGCATGCGGAGCATCGTCGGCACGACGGCGAGCCGGTCGACCCGCTCGGACCTCAGCGCGGCGAGGGTCGACCCGGCGTCGAACCGCGGGTGCAGCACCACGCGGCCGCCGTTCAGCAGCGTCAGCAGCGTGACCCAGTGGGCGTAGACGAACGACAGCTGCAGCACCAGCAGCGTGGTGGTGCCCTCTCCGGGCCCGAACGGCAGCACCTCGTCAATGGCGGACAGCTTGCCCGCGAAGGCCTCGTGGCTGAGCACGACGCCCTTCGGTCGACCCGTAGAGCCGGACGTGAACAGGACGTACGCCGAGTCGGCGCTGACCGGCGGCGGCACCCGCCCGGGCGGCGGCGAGGGCCAGCCCGCGGGCGCGTCGCCGGCGGTGTGCCCGGCGCCGGTCCGCTCGAGCAGGGACGCCACCACGGGCGGCGGCGTGTTGCGGTGCAGCGGGACGACCACGCCGCCCGCCCGCCAGATGCCGACCATCGCGGCGATGTCGGCGGCCAGTCCGGACACCGGGAGGACCACCGGCATCCCCGGGCGCAGACCGGCGCTGGACAGCCACGCGGCCTCCGCGTCGGCGGCCGACGCGAGCTGGGCGAAGGTGAGGGTGCGGTCGTCCCCGACCAGCGCGGGGGCGTCGGCGTGGGCGGCGCACGCCGCGGCGACGAGGGAGTCGAGCCGCGCGGGCGTCACGTGCTGCACTGTAGGAACCCCGTCCATCCCAGGGAGCGTCATGGCAGGCATCGCGGTCGAAGATATGGGGCCGGTGCGCCTGGCGGTCATCGACAACCAGCCGACCCGCAACGCCTTCACCAGCGAGATGGCGATGGACCTGGCGGCGGCGTTCGACGAGGCGGAGGCCGACCCGGCCGTGCGCTGCGTCGTGGTGACGGGAGCCGGCAGCCAGGCGTTCTCCAGCGGGCACGACCTGAGCGAGGTGCTGGCCCACCCGGAGAACGCGAGCGACCCGGTCAAGAACGCGGCGTTCGTCCGACCGGCGACGATGACGACACCCGTGCTGGCTGCGGTGAACGGCGCTGCGTACGCCGCGGGCTTCATCCTGGCGCTGTCTTGCGACCTGCGCATCGCCTCCCGCAACGCGGTCTTCGGGGCGAGCGGGGCGCGGATCGGGCTGCTCCCCGTGGGCGGGCAGCTCTCCCGGCTGGTCGACCTGGCGTCGTACCCGGTCGCCTTCGAGCTCACGGCGACCGCCACACCGATGCCTGCCGAGCGCGCCTACCAGGTGGGTCTGGTGAGCCGGCTGACGGAGCCTGACCAGTCCCTCGACGCCGCCCTCGAGATGGCCCGAGCCATCGCCGGCAACTCCCCCGCGGTCGTGCGCTCGGTCAAGGCGGGGTTGCGGCGCACCCTGAGCGACGGGCTGGACGCCGGGCTGCGCTACGAGCAGGAGCAGGCGGCGGTGCTGCGGTCCCTGCCGGACGGCGCTGAGGGGATCCAGGCGTTCCTGGGCCGCAGGCCGCCGGTCTACCCGGATGCCCCGGTCGACCTGCCCGGTCTGTAGAGCGGTCGGTCGTGAGCCAGCCCGCCGTGCAGCCCGCGCCGTCCGACCAGAGCGACCCGGACGGGCGCTGGGCCGCGCTGGCGATCCTTGCCGTCGCGGTGCTGCTGTCAATGACGACGTGGTTCTCGGCGTCGGCCGTGGTGCCGCAGCTGCGGGCGGAGTGGGGCCTCACGGCGGGGCAGGCCGGGCTGCTCACCCTCTCGGTGCAGCTCGGCTTCGTCGCCGGTGCCGTGGCCTCCGCAGTTTTGGCACTGGCCGACGTCGTGGCGCCCCGGCGGCTGATGCTGCTCGGCTCGGTCGGCGCCGCCCTCGCCAACGCCGGACTGGTCCTCGCCGACGGCCCCCTGCTCGCCGCCCCGCTGCGCTTCGCCACCGGCGCCTTCCTGGCCGCGGTCTACCCGCCGGCGCTCAAGGAGATGGCGACGTGGTTCCGCCAGGGGCGGGGCACCGCGCTGGGCGTCCTCGTCGGTGCGCTGACGGTCGGGTCGGCCGCGCCGCACCTGGTCAACGCCCTCGGGGGCGCGAGCTGGCGACTGGTCGTCGTCGTGACCAGCGTCCTGACCGTGGCGGGCGGTCTGGTGGCCGAGCTCGCCGGTCGGGACGGGCCGTTCCCCTTTCCCCGGACGTCGTTCGACGCCAGGCAGGCCCGGCAGGCGTTCGGCAACCGGGGGGTGCGCCTGGCGACGCTCGGCTACTTCGGGCACATGTGGGAGCTGTACGCGATGTGGGCGTGGATCCTCGTCTTCCTCACGGACGCCTTCGCCGACGCCGGGCGCCCGGGGCGCGCCGGTCCGGCGTTCGCGGCCTTCGCGGTGATCGGTATCGGCGGTCTGGGGTGCTGGGTCGGCGGCATCCTCGGCGACCGCTGGGGGCGCTGTCGGCTGACCGCGCTGGCGATGCTGCTCTCGGGCAGCTGCGCCATGGTCATCGGGCTCCTGCGCGACGCGCCGCTCCCGGTGCTGCTCGGGGTCGCGCTGGTCTGGGGTTTCTGGGTGGTCGCCGACTCGGCGCAGTTCTCCACGGTGGTCACCGAGGTCGCCGACCAGCGCTACGTCGGCACGGCCCTCACCCTGCAGCTGGCCGTCGGGTTCACCCTGACCGTCGTGACGATCTACCTCATCCCGGTGCTGCGTGACGGCGTCAGCTGGCAGTGGGCCTTCGCCTTCCTCGCGCCCGGCCCGTTCCTCGGGGCGATCGCCATGCTGCGGCTGCTCCGCTCCCCGTACGCCGCGCAAATCGCCGGCGGGCGAGGCTGACGTCCGGCGGTCGTCACCCGCGGAGCCGATAGGCCCGGACCCGCTGGGCGACGGCACGCGCGTCGCGGTCGACGCCGTCGATGATCGAGCTGTTCAGCCGGTCTGCCACGGAGCCCCCTCCAGTGCAGGCTCGGTACGGGTGACGCGCCGTTGGCGTGCACGGGCTCTCCCGAGGCGTCGATCGCTTCCGGCAGGTCGAGCCACGACGTCTCGCGGCGAAAGCCGGTGCACCACAGGACGGACGACACCGTCAGGGCGGTGCCGTCGGCGAGGTGCACCGCGCGGCCGTTCGCTGCGACCACCTGCGAGGCAAGGACGCGGCCCGCCCGGTCGAGGTCGCGCAGCTGCGTGCCCACGATCGCCTCGCCGCTGCACGCAGCGGGAGGTGCGGCTGTCGCGGCCGGCGTTGCGGGTCCGGTCAGGTAGGTCCACCAGTAGAGGTCGACGCCGAGCAGCCACGCCGGCAGGTACCAGGGGGTACGCGGGGCGGCGACCGTCACCGCGTGTGTCGCGGCCAGTTCGACGGCGAACCGCGCAGCGGAGTTCCCCCCACCGACGACCAGCACCTCGCCGGCCGGCACGTCCGCCGGTGAGCGGAAGTCGTACGAGTGCACCTGGGGGACGTCCGGGGCCGCGGAGCTCCACCCGCCGGATCCTGCCCGAGACCGGCTCGTCCATAGGTGCCTATTGGCGACCAGGGCTGACCTGACCCGCACTATTAAAATATCCTCATCTGCCGCATGTCGCGCTTCTGCTCATCGTTGGGAGGTCAGGGGGTCCGCCGCGTCCGGTGCCGAATCTGGGGCTGCATCGAGGAGCCGAACGATGGTGTTTGCGGTGAGGGTGCCGGCGCGGATGGCTCCTTCGATGTGGCCGGCGTAGGCGGGGGCGGTCTCGGTGGACGCCCAGTGCAGCCGCCCCAGCAGGGGCTCCTGCAGCTGCGGGTGCGAGTAGGTGGTGGTGGAGGCGCGCGGCGACGGGCTGGTCGGGCTGGTCCAGCGCTCCCGGCTCCAGTCGACGACATGCACCTGGCGCGGACTCGCGGCCTGGGGTCCGAACAAGCGGGTGAGCTGCGCCATGAAGGCGGCGGCGAGCTGCGTGGCCGTGGCCTCGGGGAACTGGTCGCTGCCGGCGAACCCGAAGATGGCGGCGGGTCGGGCATCGGGGCCGCTGTGGTCGTGAAGCTCGTGGAACGGACCGCGGTGGCTGACGGCGGCGCCTGCTAGGCCATCGTCGCGCCAGAAGGCGCCGTCGTAGACCGCGACGGCCTTGGTGATGGCACCCATCCACACTGCGGTGTTCGCGGCGAGGATGCGCGCGGGCTCGGGGAGTTCGGGCGCGAAACTGATGCTGTCGACGGCGAGGGCCGGCGGAAGGGCGAGCACGACGTGGCTGGCAGAGACCGTTCCGCTTGCGGCCTGGACGACAACGCGGTCCTCCTGGACGTGCACGGCCGTCACCGGATCGGCCAGGCGCAGCGTGCCGGGTGGGAGCTGTTCGGCGGCGCGCTGGCAAAGCGCCTGAGCGCCGTGGGTGAACCGGCCGGAGCGGACGTCGATCGGGTTGCCGCTGATGCGCTGCGCCCGGCGGCCGTCGGCCTCGAACATCGCGTCGCCGGCCAGCGACTGCTCGAACGTCCCGACGCCGAGCTGCTCAGCGAGCGCCTGGACGTGCGGCTCGTTCGGCCAGAACCACGCCGCGCCGAGGTCGACGACGCCGCTGTCACCGGTGACGCTCAGGAGCCGGCCGCCGACGCGGCCCCGGGCCTCGTGCACGGCGACGGCGCGGCCCGCCGCCAGGACTGTGCGAGCAGCGGTGAGGCCCGCGATCCCGGCGCCCACGACGACCACGTCGACGTGTCGGGGGTCGGTCACGTGCTGCTCCTTGGTTCGAGGACAACGCAGAATCGGAAGGCTCCTGCGTGCATCCGGGGCACGGGCGTCGTTCCCGGTCGAGCGACGTCCGTCCGACGCCGTAACGGACGCCGTGGGGCGACGGCGACGCGCATGGCCTGTTCAGTGTCGTGCGCTTGCGCGTTCCCACCTTTCCAGAGGGCAGCACCGCCACGGGCGCCCTCCTCTGCCGCGAGCAGCGCTCCCGCTCAGAGATGCGGGCGTTGCAGCTGTCGCCGGACGATGACGATCCGGCCATGAGGACCTGGGCGAGACGGCGGCTGTCGGCGGCTCAGGCGGACTGCGTCAGTTGATCCGCTCAGCGAGGGAGACGATGATCCCCTCTGGCCCGCGTACAGACGCCATGCGCCACGCGTGCTCATGCACGCCGATGCCGCCAATTAGGCCGTAGCCGTCCTTCGCCAGCCGTTCGACGATCCCTGCAGGTCGTCCACCTCGAAGGCCATGCTGCGCAGTCCAAGCTCGGTGGCCATGGCAGCGGGCGAACCCGGCTGGTGGTCGGGCCGGATGAACCTCGCCAGCTCGACACCGGCTCCTCCATCGGACGCCCGCAGCAGGAGTATCTCGGTACGCGCGTCAGGTATGCCGATGACCGTGTCGAGGAACTCACCCTCGAGGAACGTGCGGCCTTCCACTTCGAGACCGAGCGCGACGAAGAAGGCCGACACCGTGTCGAGGTCGGCCACCGTGACGCCGACATGGTCCAACCGCCGGATGCGCGACATGTGCTGCATCCTGCAGGCTCCGTTCGTCGACGTCACTCCGCAGCTGCCGCCGCACTCATCTAGCCGCCGACCGGGCGCGGTTGGCGGCACAGACCGCGAGCGATCAAGCCGCCCGTCTAGACGCAGAGGATTGTTGTTGCCGAGCGATGCCTGATCTTGCTGACGCCGCTCGGCAGGCCGGTCACTGTCGTGCGGCGGTGATCAGCTCGTCGAGAATGCGGTCGATGGAGCCAACGTTGATGGACAGGTGCCCTTCGCCGGTCTCGAGGTGGGCCTCGACGCCGGGGATGTGCTCGGTGAGCCACTGGCCGTGCGAGAACGGGACCATGAGGTCCTCGCTGCCCTGCCACAGCGAGACCGGACCCTGGATCTGTGAGAGCGCGAAGCCCCAAGGTCGGGTGAAGGCCAGGTCGTCGTCGACCCAGCCGTCCGCACCGCCGGCGGCTGTCGCCGCGATCGCTGCAACGAAGTCGTCGCCGACCGGGCCGGTGAGGCACCTGCGGTCGACCTCGGGCAGCAGCGTCGCCATGGCATCCACCAGCCCGGCGGGCGTGCCCGTCACCAGCGCAGGAAGCTGTTGCTCGAGGTACGGACGCAGCCGCCGCTCACCCTCGCGAGCGAGCCCGAACTCCTCGACGTTGTCCTCGCCCATCCCGGCCAAGAAGTCCAAGCCGTCGGCGTCGTGGGGAGCGACGCTGCAGACCGCTGCGGTGGCACGGACGCGGTCGCCGAGCAGCGCTGCGCATGCGAGGGCGTGCGGGCCGCCGCCCGACCATCCGGCCACCAGCGCGTCATCGACACCGAGGGCGTCGAGCACGGCGCTCACGTCGGCGACAACGTCGGCCACCGAGCGGCCCGGCGCTCGCGTCGATCCGGTGTACCCGGGACGTGACGTGGTGACGAATCGTAGGCCGCGGACATGCGCCGCTTGAGCTACGTGGGCCGGCTGGTGGGAGGACCCTGGCGTCCCGTGATGCCACAGCAGCATGCGCCCGTCCTCGGGACCGGACACCTCGATGGCGAGAAGGCGGCCGTCGTCGAGAGGTAGCTGGCGGTGTTCCATGGCGCTCCTCGCGTGTCGGGACGCCGAACGCTTCTCGCTCAGGAGCGGACTGCCGGTCAACCGTACTCAGCCGAACATCGCAGCAGGCGGTCATCCCGGGCGTCCACTCATGGCCGCTGACCGCGCGCTTCGTGACGCAGCAGGACCGAGCAGAAGCGCTCGCTACCGTCGTCTCACCGGGGGGGTGGGGGTCGAGCTCGGCTTGCCCGGTGGCGAAGAACTGCCGGAGTGGAGTCACGTGGTCTGGTGCCACGGGGATCGCGGCGTTGTCGTACCGGCTCAGGGTGCGCATGAACTGGGCGAGCACGACGTGGTCGAGGCCTTGGTCCAGCGCTTGGGCGCGGTCGAGCAGGACGTGTTTGCCGTACCGCTGCGCAAGGACGTACACGTCGGCGAAGTCGCGGGCTTCGGCGCGGTCGAACAGGGCGAGGAGCTTGCGTGCGGCCAGTTCCTGGGGAGCGAAGGTCGGCCCGAGGAAGCTGGCGGTGCCGGCCTGTTGGGGTGCGGCGTCCAAGGCGAGGTCGACGAGCAGGTCCTCGGGGCCGTGTACGACCAGTCGGCAGAACTCTGCGTTGTCGTGGATGCGCGTGACGCTCCAGCCGCGGTCGCGGGCGGCGTATTCCAGCTCGTCGCGGACTGCGGTGACACTGGCGGAGTCGCTGGTGAACAGGTCCAGGTCCTGGGTGGGGCGGTCGGTCAGGTGCTGCGCGAGCAGGGCGGCCCCTCCGGCGAGTAGGAAGCGGGCGCTGGCCGGCAGAGTGAAGAACAGGCGCGCACCTCGATCTGGAACGCGGTCAGCGCGGTCTGCGGATACTGCTTTCGGGCGGGCTCACTGTCTGGCACGGAGTCGGGCCCTGCCGGTGTCACGAGGAGGTGCGGCGGTGATGCTGGCCGCGATGAGCGGTGCCCAGGCGTCGCGGACGTCGCGGGGGAGGACGAGGTCGTCCCACAGGTCGACGAGCAGAGCCCCGTCGACGTAGCGCGCGATGTCGCTGGACCGGCCTTCGCGCAGGACGACCTCGTAGGCCCGGGCACGCTGCCGGCGGTCCGCCAGGTCGAGCGGGCGGCCGGGCGCAGACCAGTTCAGGTGCAGCGGCAGCACCACGGTGGCGAGGGCCTGCCGGACCGGTAGGCGCGGCAGAGCATCGGGGACGGCAAGCGTGCGTCCGCGGGCGGTACGGACCTCGCGGAACTCCACCCGCGGCACGGCCTGGAGCTCGTGCCCGGACGCGGCCAGGACCCGGGCTGCGGTCAGCATCGTCGGGGACTTGCGGCCGTGCTCGTAAGCCGACAAGGTCGGCCGCGACGTGTGCGCCCGGCTCGCCACCTCGTCCTGGGTCAGCCCGGCGTCCTGCCGCGCCCGGGCGAGCAGACCCGCTGGCTCCATCGACCCCCCACCGTATCCGTCCGGATACGTTACCCCAGACAGTGGGAGTGCCGGGCCGAGCCGCTCGCAAGCAGGGCGTCCGCCGGTGAGGCGTTCGGGTGCAGCCTGCGGACGAGCCGCACGACCAGCATTGCGGCAGTGCCCGTACAGCCCCGATACAGCCAAGCGGCCAATTGGGGGCGGACGCTGGCGGACGTCGGCGGAAGGCTGACCTGCAGCTATGCACTTCTGCGGATACGGATCAAGAGGTTGCAGGTTCGAATCCTGCCGAACGCACCAGAGTCATTGCAGGTCAGCGCCTCGTTCTGCGCGGGCGACCCGGCGGCCGTGGGTCCGTATCCCTACAGGCGTCCCTACAGCGAGCCGCAGGCTGTAGGGATGAGTCGAGGCGCAGGAACTCTCCGGCAGCGCAAGACCGGGGTCTGGGAGATCAGAGTCAGTGTCGGACCGGACCCGGTGACCGGGCTGGCCGCCCAGCACTCGGTCACCGTCCACGGCGATCTTGCTAAGCCGAACGTCGCCGGGTGCTGCTGGCCGCCCAAGCCGCCGCGCTGCGCGAGCGCCGGCAGCAGCCGCTGCGGTCGGTCGCGGAGCTGCTTGCCGCGTGGCTTGCCGGCGAGCACGACTGAAAGCCCTCGACCTGGCAGGGCTACCGGCTGGGCGTGCGTAGCCTGGTGAGGTCGGGGCTGGCTGGGCGGGCCCCAGCGACGGTCACTCCGCTGGTGGTCCGCGCCGCGATGCGTCGCTGGGCTGCTGCGGGCATCCCAGCCAGCACCGTCGCGCTGCAGGTCCGCACCCTGCGGGCAGCGGCTGGGCGTTTGAAGAGCGGCTGCTCGCCGGACACCCGCTGCAGGGCATGCGCGGGCCGGCTCAGCCCGAACCGCGGCGCGACGTCGCACCCGATGTCGTCCGGCAGCTCCTGCAGGACGCCGACGATGACGTGCTGACGGCGCTGTCCACGCCGGTAGCGGTCCGCGACCGGCGGTTGCGGCAGGCCCGTCAGCTGCTGCTGCTGCGGCTGGCGGCCGACACCGGAGCGCGGCGCGGTGAACTCGCCGCGCTGCGCTATAACGACTGCACGACCGGGTGCTGCACCTCGACCGGGCCGTGTCCGCCGAGGTCATCACGACCAACAAGACGGGACGGTCCCGCCGGCTCACGATCGGGAGGGCGACCGCCGAGCTGTGGCAGCAGGCGCTGGCCCAGTCCCAGGCGCGCCAGCCGGACCAGGGCGGCTCTGCGTGGCTGTTCGCACCCGACAGCGGCGTGGGCCGGCTGACCTGCGGCGCACTCGGGCACGCCTTCTCGCGGTTCGCCCGACTACCCGGGCACGGCGGCGTGACGCTGCACCGGCTCCGCCGCACGGTCGCGACCGTCCTGGTCGCGAAGGTCAGCTCCTGCACGCCCAGCAGCGACTGGGGCACCGCGACGCCTGCACCACCCTGCGGCAGTACTGCCACGCCCTGCCGCTGGAGGACCAGAACGTCCCGGACGCGCTCGAAGCCGTCTATCAGGGGCCAGCGCCCGCGACGTAGCTGCCTTCCGGGTCCCTACTTCCACCGCGCCGGACCGGCCGCGCGGCCGGTCGGACAGGACCCTGGGCGGGAGTACTGGGCCTGCGCTCCCGCGGCCGCGCGCGACGAGCAGCGTTCTTGCGTTGCATGTCGGCGAGCTGTGACGCCGCGGCCTCCTCGCCCAGCTGCAGGTACTGCCCAGCTGCCCAGCGGTCCAGCTGCCCAGCGGTCCAGCTGCCCAGCTGAGGCCACGTCCACGAGCCGTGCGGCTATGCACGATCCGATATGCTGCAGGACATGGGGAGGATGACGGCGGCGAGCCTGTTACGACAAGCCCGGACAGCGGCCGGCTTGTCTCAAGCGGAGCTCGCACAGAAGGCTGGGGTCACGCAGAGCGTCATCTGCGTCTACGAGGCCGGGCGTCGACAGCCGTCCGTGCCGACCCTCGCCGCACTGATCGCGGCAACAGGCTACGAGCTCGACCTGTCGATCGGGAAACCACGCCGAGGCGTGCAGCGGTTGACCGGCCCGGTTGGGCGTCGCCTGCGCCGGCGGCGTTCGGAGGTCTTGGAAATCGCCGATCGTCACGGCGTAAAGGTGTTCGGAGTCTTCGGAAGCGTCGCCCGGGGTGAGGATCGCCTTGACAGCGACATCGACCTGCTCGTGGAGCTGCCTGCCGGGATGGGGCTGTTCGCTGTCGCCCGGGTGCAGAACGAGCTCGAGCATCTGCTCGGTGCCCCGGTCGACCTCATCCCCGAAGCCGGCCTGAAAGCCGGTGTGCGGCCGGCCGTCGAGGTAGACCTGGTGCCGCTGTGAAGCGGTACGACGGTCAGCGGCTCGACGACGTCGACACGGCCATCGCGGCAATCCGGTCCCATCTCGCTCGCGGGGACCTGTCCGACCCTCTGGTGTTCGATGCAGTACGGATTCGGCTCTTGGAGATCGGCGAGGCGGTCAAGGCCATCTCTCCGTCACTGCTGGTTACCGAGCCTGGCATCCCTTGGAAGAACATCGCAGCGATGCGCGACCAGCTCGCGCACCGCTACGTCGACACCGAGCACGGCATCGTTAACGGAACAGTCACCGACGACCTCGAGCCCCTCCTCGCCGCTGTTCACCGTCTTCAGGCCCACGTCGCGCGCAACACGTGACAGGCGTTCTTCGTGGTGTGCGGAACGGCCTTCTCGTTCAACCGTGGACGACCGCGACAGGAGGAGTTCGACCGGGGCTCGGCGGGGCCGTCGAGGAGATCTGGGCCGCGCCGTCGCCTGACCGCTGGCGGCAAACCCAGGACGGTTCGGCCGGGATGGGGCGCCTGTGCCGGCTGGCTCACCGAGCACCACGTCGACGATGATCCGCTTGCGCTTGCAACCGCTGATGTGCGCTCGGCGCAGGAGTTCGTTCGCGGTCGCTCACATCCAGTCGTTCAGGGCCGCCTGGAGCACGAAGAACTCGTGTAACCGAACTTGGTCCTGACGGCGTTCGGATCGTCAAGTGAAGGGCACGGCGAAGCCGGCAGCCAGCCCGACCCCTTCCGCGGCCTGTTTGCAGGGGGACCTCGCCGCTGGAGCGGCCGGTGCCCCTGGCTCGCGAACCCGGCCGTCCGGCATTGTCTCGTACAGCCCCAGTACAACCAAGCGGCCAACTAGGGGCGGACACTGGCGGACGGCTGTGGAACCCTGACCTGCAGGTATGTACGTCAGCGAACGTGCCCGGACGGTCCCCAGTTGACTACGGATCAAGAGGTTGCAGGTTCGAATCCTGCCGAGCGCACCTCAAGCGCAGATCAGCGCGCTGATCCACCGGACGGACATGGCGGCTCGCGGGGTTCCATCCCATCGACGGTCCCATCAAGCGCACGCTGGCCCGATGACAGCACGGGGAGCAGGGTCGTTACGTCAGTGCGGGTCCGGGCGCTGGGAGGTCCGGGTCAGCCTCGGGCCGGAGCCAGTCAGCGGCCGTCCGGTGTACCGGTTGGTGACGGTGCACGGCGAGCTCGCCGATGCCGAAGAACGCCGTGCCCTGCTCGCGGCGCAGGCCGAGCAGCTCCGGGCCCGACGCCAGCAGCCGCTACGGATGGTGCGAGACCTGCTGGACCTATGGCTGTCGGCCGAGCACACCTGGAACCCGTCGACGTGGCAGGGCTACCGCCTTGCCGCCCGGCGGCTGGCCGCCGACCCGTTGTCTCTTCGGCCGCCGGAGCAGGTCAGCCCGCCGGTGCTGCGGGCCGCTCTGCGGGCTTGGCAGGCCGACGGGCTTGCCAGGAGCACCGCGGCCCTGCACGTCCGGACCTTGCGCGCAGCGCTCGGCTGGGCGTTCGACGAGCGGCTGATCGCGAGCCAGCCGTTGGTGGGGATGCGCGGCCCAGGCCAGCCCCACCCGCGGCGCGACGTCCCGCTACACGTCGTCCGGATGCTCCTCGACGCCGCGCAGGCCGTACTCGAGCAAGCTCGTACGCCAGACAGGTCCGACGGGCCGCGGCACCAGGCTGAGCAGCTCCTGCTCCTGCTTCGGCTCGCCGCGGACAGCGGTGCCCGCCGCGGTGAGCTCGTCGCCCTGCGGATCGACGACCTGCACGGCCGGGTGCTGCACATCGACCGCGGGGTGTCCGCCGAGGTCATCACCACCACCAAGACCGGCCGCAGCCACCGAGTCACCCTCGACGCCGGCACCGCACAGCTCTGGCAGGACACCACCCGTGCCTGGCAGGACCGCCTCGAAGCCGGCACGCCGCTCGGACCGTGGCTGTTCTCCAGCGCGGCCGACCACCAGCGGCGGCTCAGCCCCGGCGCCCTGGGCCACTGGTTCACCGCCTTCGTGCGCCGACACGGCCACCACGACGTCTGCCTGCACCGCCTCCGGCACACCGTCGCGACCGTCCTGGTCAGCGAAGGTCACCTCTTACAAGCACAACAGCGACTCGGCCACGCCGAGACCAGCACCACCCTGCGGCAGTACTGCCACGCACTCCCGATCCACGACCTCGACACCGCAGACCGGCTCGACAAGGTCCTCAGCGGGTGAACGCAGGCCCGACCGGGGCCGCCCTTCGTGGCTGCAGCAGGCGGCACGTCAGGCGTCGGCGACGCCTTCCGGGGGGTGGGATTCAACTTCTCGAGGTGCGGGCGTCAAGTCGATGTGTAGCCAGTCCCAAAGCCGCGGCGTCCTCTCCGACGTAACGGAGCAGGTCCTCCTGTCGCGGCTGGCCCATGACCAGCCGGTACGCTCCGACGGTCCGGAGCAGACGCGCGTGGCGCGCGGCCTCTCGGCTTAAGCTTAAGGAGCTGGCTCGGGGGACGCAGTGGACGCGCACGCGGCGGCCGTCAGCACTGACCCAGCCGTGGGCGGCGGCGTACTGCACCATCCCGTCGAAGTCCGAGGCTCGATCAGCCCCCGACGCCGAGACGACAGCGGCCCGCAGGGCCTCGACCTCGAGCCAGCCGGAGCCCTGCTGCACCTGCCCGAGTCCCGCGTCGGACAGCACCGTCGAGGGCAGCGCCTCGTCGACCTCGACGAGCTCCACGTCCAGCCGGCCGAGGTCGAAGGCGCCCTCCACGGTGCGCCGGGGGTGCCGTCCGCCGACCTCTGCACTCGTACCTTCACCGGCCGGTCCTCTCCTCGAGCGTGTCGCGGCGCCTCCGGTCACCGGCCCGTGGCCGTGCGACGTGGTCACCAGGCGCACGCCCCGCCGTCCACGAGCACCTCGATGCCGGTGCAGTAGCTGGCCGCGTCGCTCAGCAGGAACACGGCCGGCCCGACGAGCTCGTCGGTCTCGGCCATGCGCCCGAGGGGGATGTCGTCGACGTAGTGCTTGACGTGCTCCCAGACGTCGGGGTGCTTGGCCATCGGCGTCGCCGTGTAACCCGGGCTGACGACGTTGACCCGCACCTGTCGGTCGGCCCACTCCAGCGCCAGGCTCCGCGACAGGTGCATGACGCCGGCCTTGGCGGAGTTGTAGTGGACCTGGCTGAGGCCGCGGTTGGCGATGGTCGCCGAGATCGAGCCAATGTTGACGATGCTGCCACCGCCGTTGCGCAGCATCGCGCGTCCCTCCGCCTGACAGGACAGGAAGACGCCAGTGAGGTTGATGTCCAGCAGTCGCTGCCACACCTCGCGGCTCATGTCCTCAGCGGGCGCGTTGGAGTGGACGCCGGCGCAGTTCACCGCGAGCCGGAGCGGTCCCAGGGAGTCCTCCACCCGACGCACCGCAGCCTCGAGGGCGTCGGCGTCCGTCACGTCTGCCGGGAGGGCCAGCCCTCGTTGCCCGGTGGCCTTGATGGCTTGGACGGTCTCCTCGAGGCCGGCCTCGGTGACGTCCACACAGCCGACGTCCGCGCCGAACTCGGCCAGCCCGACTGCCAGCCGTGCGCCGATGCCACTGGCGGCCCCGGTGACGAGAGCAGCGCGGCCGTCGAGACGGAAGGTGGGTGTGGGCATCTGCGGTGCCTCCAGAGCGTGGGGTGGGCGGCGGGTTGCTCTAGTGGTCGACGGCGAGCGGCCAGGGCGCACGGCCGCCGAGCGAGACGGTGATGCGGCCCGTGGCCTGCGACAGCCGGCTCCTGTGGGCCTCGACGTCGCGCAGGCTGCAGTCCCGCGGCAGACCGATGAGCGTGAGCTGGAGGACCACAGTCCCGGCCGCGTCGAAGACCGGTGCGCTGATGTTGCGGACGTGATGGAGCCCGTCAGGATCGAGCTCGCAGGGCTCGTGGCTCGACGTGCCGACCCGCCGAGCGGCCGAACGCACCGCGTCCTGCTGCGGCGACGTCGGGTGGGGTACGGACAGCTGCGACAGGGCGATCTCGAAAGCGATCTGGGACCTGCTCGCCAGGGCGAGGGACCAGCCCCTGTCGCGGACACGTCGCGCCATCTCGGTGAAGAGGAGCTCGTCACCGGGGTGCAGGTCGGGACCCAGTCGTTCGACCCAGCGCGACATGGCCGACTCCCTCGCCCACGCCACGAACAGCGTCCCGAGGGGCGGCACGAACGGCATGCGCTGCCCGATGCGGTCCGGGTGGGCTTGGCCGTACGACTGGCCGGCACTGCCCAGGGTCACCATCTCGTCGCCGACGACGGTGACGGCCAAGCACTCCAACCCCGACTGCGCGGCCAGGCCCTCCATCTCCTTGCGAGCGACGTCCATGACGCGCAGGTGCGTCAGCAGGTCGGGCTCGGCGGGGGCCGAGAGCGAGGACGGCGTGAAGCGTCCGTAGCCGCCGCGGAAGAACAGCAGGGGGTCCGCCTCACCGGCGGCAGCGAGGTCACGCACTCGACCCAGGACGATGTAGTGGTCCCCTGCCTCGACGACGTCGTCGATGTCGCAGTCGATCCAGGCCACCGCCCCGTCGAGCACCGGGGATCCCGTGGCGGAGGACGGGCGCCAGCGCACGCCGGCGTACTTGTCCGCACCCCTCGCCGCGAAGGCCCGGCAGATCCCCTCCTGGTCACCGGCCAGGACGTTGATGCAGAACGCACCGGCGGCACGGATCCTCGGGAAGCTCGACGACGTCCTGCCCGGCAGGAAGGCCACGAGCGGCGGGTCGAGGGACACCGACGTGAACGAGCCGACGGCCATCCCGACAGGGGCCCCGTCGGACGGGAGGGCGGTCGCCACGACGACGCCGGTCGGGAAGTGGCCGAGGACCTGCCGGAACAGTGCGCTGTCGATCGAGGGCGCCGGCGGACGACGGACCTGCTGGTCGGTCTGCATGCGCAGGCGACTACGTCGTGCCGACGCCCACCGACGGCACGCCCCGCTCCGCCGCGTGCTTCTCGGTGAAGGCCTGGATGGCGTCCCACTGCGCCGCGGCCAGCGGGTCGCGCACGGAGCGCAGCGCCGCCTCGCTGGACCGGACCTTGCGGTTGCCGCCCTGGAAGTGCGGCATCACGTAGTTGGCCATGAGGTGGTAGCTGTGCTTCTTGGCCTGGAAGTCGGCCCAGTTGTGGTCGAAGTTCAGGAAGCACCCGAAGCCGCCGTTGGACTGGCTCCAGAGCTTCTCGATCTGCTCGATGGCGTCCTTGTACGTGCCGATGACGCCCGCGCCAGTGCTCAGCACCCAGTCCAGGTGGCCCTCGAAGTCCTCGCCAGTCACCTGCATCTGCGGCGTGGACGCCGTGTGCTGCAGGTAGTCGCAGAACGCCGACAGCCCGTAGCGGACCTCCTCGATCGCCTTGTCCTTGGTCTCGGCGAGGTGCATCAGGCCGACGAGGCGCCAGCTGTTGCGGTCTGGGGTCTTGCCGTACTTGGTCGCCTGCTCCTCGACGACGTCCCAGTGGTAGGCAAGGGCGTCGAAGCCCTCCGCGGTGAGCGTCGCCCCGATCGAGATCATGCCCAGCCCGTGCTTGCCGACTAGCCGTGGGCCGGACGGAGAGACGATCGCGGCTGTGGCCACCTCGGGATGGGGGTAGGTGAAGTTGTCGAGCTGCAGGCGGGCCTCGACGAGCCGGTAGCGATCGGTCTCGATGGACACCGGCGTGTCCGTCGAGATGAGCTGCATCAGGACGTCGACGTCGGTCTCGAGGTTGTCCCGCAGCGTCTTGGGCTCCAGACCGATCATCTTCGCGTCGGTCGCCAGGGCCCCCGGCCCCACGCCGAGGATGGCCCGACCGCGGGTCAGGTGGTCCAGCAGGATGAAACGGTCCGCCACCCACAGGGGGTTGTGGTACGGCAGGGACACCACGCCGGTGCCGAGCTTGATGCGCTGGGTGACCTGCGCGACGTGGGCGATGTACATCATCGGGTCGTTGATGGGCTCCACCCCGCCCGAGTGGTGCTCACCGAACCAGGCCTCGTCGAAGCCGAGGTTGTCCAGGTGCTGCACCAGCTCGGTGTCGCGCCGGATCGAGTACGTGATGTTCTGGTTCGTGGGCACGTGGTGCGGCGGGACGAACGCTCCGAAGCGGATCCTGGACACGACTTCTCCTCCTTCGCTGGCCGCACCGGCGGGCGGGGCAGTGTGGTGCGGGTCACTCGTGGGCGTCACAGCCAACACAGTCCCGGCTGTGTTGTCAACGGTCGAGTTGAGGGCAGGGCGGGGTCGCACACTCCGCACGTTCCGGAGAGCCTCCAGGAGATCCCAGCCTTGAGCAGATCGAAGTCGGGCTGTTCCGAAGGGCGGACGGGGCCGACGGACGTCCTCCGTGTCTTCGGCGGGGAGGTCGCGGGGCGGGCGCTCGTCGCCGCCGGGTGCACCCTGCCGCCCGACCGGCGGGTGCACTCCCTGCACGCGTAATTCCTGCGGCCGGGAGATCCGCGGACACCCATCCTCTACACGGTCGACGCCATGCGTGACGGCCGCTCCTTCACCACGCGCCGGGTCGTCGCCCGTCAAGCCGGTGAGGCGATCTTCAACCTCGCCGCGTCGTTCCAGGTGACCGAGCCCGGCGTGGTCCACCAGCTGCCCGTGCTGCGCGCGCCGGACCCCGGAGACTCTGCCGTCGGCGGAGGAGTCGCTCGACGGGGCCGATGGCCAGATGCTGGCGTGGTTCGAGAGGCTTCGCACGCGCTTCCCGGTGGAGATGCGCTTCCCCGAGGAGCTCCCACGGCTGGCGACCGCCCGGTCGCAGGGCCGTCCGCCGCAGCAGCAGGTGTGGATGCGGGCCGCGCAGCCCCTTGGCCGACGACCCGCTCCTGCACGTGTGCGCTGCGACCTACGTCTCCGACCTGTTCTGCTCGCAGCGGCCCTGCCACCGCCGGCGTGGTCCTGGACGGCGAGGGGGTGCAGCTGGCCAGCCTCGACCACGCCGTCTGGTTCCACGCGCCGTTCCGGGCTGACGGCTGGCTGTTCTACGACCGGCAGTCGGCAGGGGACTCGATCATCATGCCGTGGAGCGCACGCCGGCCACCTCGAGCCGACGGCCGCGCCGGCCGGGACGTGCGCTGTCGGGCCGGCCGCAGTCCCCGGACGGCAGTCGGCCCGGGAGGGTCAGCGCTGGATGGACTTGGTCTCGAGGAACTCGGCGAGGCCGTCCGTGCCACCCTCACGGCCGAGCCCGGACTGCTTGTAGCCACCGAAGGGCGCGGCAGGGTTGAAGGCACCGTCGTTGATGGTGACCTGCCCGGCCTGCAGCTGACGCGCGACGCGCATGGTGTGCCGGGGTCACCGGACCAGACGCGCGCCGACAGGCCGTACTCCGTGCCGTTGGCGATGCCGATGGCCTCCGCCTCGTCCTCGTACGGCATGATCGACAGGACCGGTCCGAAGATCTCCTCGCGGGCGATCGTCATGTCGGGCGTCATCGCCGAGAAGACCGTGGCAGGGACGTAGTAGCCGGTGGTCTCGGTGCTGTCCGTGCCACCGGTGACCAGCCGCGCCCCCTCGTCGATCCCGGTGCGGATGAACTCCTGGACCTTCTCCTGCTGCGCCTTACTCACCAGCGGCCCGAGCAGGGTCGTCGCCTGCGACGGGTCACCGGTCGCCCAGGACGCGGCGACGCGCTCCGCCACCTGTTCGGCCTGCTCGAGCTTGTCAGCGGGCGACCGGCAAGCCAACTCCGCCCTGTGGCGCACGGACGCCGCCGGCAAGGCGCTCGGTGCCGACTGCCCCAAGCTCGGCGGCCGTAGCCACGGCACTTGGTACTACGACGCCGAACTTGCAGCCGGTCCCAGTGGCCGACGGCGCCAGCGTCAGGGCGGCTTCGCCACGAAGCGCGACGCGCAAGCCAGCGCTGGTCGACCTGCTCGACCGGGTCCAGAAGCGCACGCACGGCGACGCAGGCCGGCAGACGGTCAGTGACTACCTCGACGACTGGCTTGCCGGCAAGGCCCGGCTGCGGGCGAGCACCCGCCGGACCTACGCCGAGCACATCCGGCTCTACCTCACCCCGGCCCTGGGCCACCTGCGGCTCGCCCAGCTCAACGCGGTCGACATCGAACGGATGTACACCGCGATCCGCGGTCTCGGCGCCAGCACCGGACGCGCTCCCGGTCCCGAGGTGAAGGCCATGCTCGCCGCCCGGCAACGCTCACAGCCGGCTCGACCGCTCACCGCCGCCCGGCTGCGGCGGATCCACACCACGCTCGTGTCGGCGCTCAACACCGCCGTCAAGCGGCGGCTGCTCCCCCTGAACCCCGCCAGCTACGTCGAGCTCAACACCGGCCGGCGACCCAAGGCGGTGGTGTGGACCGAACAGCGGGAGGCGCACTGGCGCGCCACCGGCGAACGGCCCAAGGTCGCGGTCTGGCTCCCCTCGCAGACCGGCGCGTTCCTCGACCACGCGCAGGCGCACCGGCTCTACGCCCTGCTACACCTGATCGCCTTCCGCGGCCTGCGCCGCGGCGAGGCCGTCGGGCTGCGGTGGACCGAGGTCGACCTCGAGCTGATCGGCGCTGACCGGCCCACCTCGCCGCAGGGCGCCGAGCTCGACGAACCAGAACCAGGCCTGCACCTCGGCCGCCGGCAGGCCCTGCAGCTGACGGGCCGCGAGCTCGTAGAGGAGCAGCTGCAACTTGCGCCCTCGGCCGAGCAGGTCAGGCTCCGCCGTCGCGTTCGGGTGCTTGGGGATGGCGTCGTAGCCGTAGCTCCTGCCGGTCTTGTAGCCGACGACGACCAGGGCGCGCCGCCGTCGGTGACGTCGATCCGGGTCGATGAACCCGGCGAAGGGCACGACGCCCTGGGTCGGCAGCTCGACCTCGAGGTAGGGCACGTTGGCGCGTCCGAACGCCGCCTCGACCGCGACGGGCGCGGACCGCAGCTCGCGTCGCAGCGCGCTGTCGTGGGCCAGGACGCGCGCCAGGCTGCGCCGCAACCGGGCCAGCTGCGCTGCCCACAGCACCTCGCGACCGGTCAGCCCTTGCTTCGTGAGGGCGTCCGCGTCGGCCTCGAGGAGTGCCAGGGCCTGCCCGATGTCGTCGGACGTCCACGGCGTGTCCGGCCCGATGCCGGGTGCGTGCGCGCTGCGCAGGTGCGGGCGCAGCAGCTTCTCGAGCACGCCGTGGACCAGGCTGCCCTTGTCCCGCGTCGACGGTCTCCTCGCCGGCGCGGTCCTCCAGCTGTCGGACCCCCAGCACGGCACCGAACAGGTGGCTCGCGGGGCAGGTTGCCCAGGTCTGCAGGGCGGTGGCCGACAGCCGTCCGGCGATCTGCAGCCTCAGCTCGTCGGGCAGCGGGCCGGTGCTGCCGGACCAGGCGTCGAACCTGTCCCTTCCGCGCGCTCGAGCGGCCTGTAGCCCCCGGGCCAGCCGGGCGTCGTTGCGTGCCAGGGCGTCCACGGCGCCGTGCAGGGTGGACGCTACGTCCAGTTCGTGCGCGCTCGCGTAGGTCGTGGCGTTGCGCAGGCTCGCGTCGAAGGAGTCGTACGAGGTCAGCCACGGTGCAGCCAGGTGCCCCTCGTCGACCTGCGCGGCCGTGACGGGGGGCCGCCGTGCAGCCGGGCCTGGTCGAGGAACCACGGCGACGCGAACTGCCTGCGCTGCGCCCGGGTGTCGACACGCGGATACGACAGGTGCGCGGCGCCGGCTGCGCGCAGTGCGGAGTCCCAGCTGGCCCTGGCGTCGGCGCGGCGAGAGGCGAGAGGTATCGAGTTCGGGGGAGAGCAGGGCCCGATCGGCGTCGCACAGCAGGGTGCTCTCGCGCTGGCGGCCGGGCAGGGCGTCCTCCGTGCAGCCCAGGACCAGCAACAGGTCGAGATCGGCCCCTGCGAACGAGCGCACCGGCCCGACCAGCACCCCCGGCCCAGCGTCGTGCCACTGGGCACCGAGTCGGACAGGCCCTCGTCGAGCGCGGCGCGGATCGCCGAGGCGCTGACCGGACCCGGGGTGTCCCGCAGGGACTGCAGGAGGGTCAGGACGGTGTCGTACGCCTGCTGCTCCAGCAGCAGCGGTACTTCAGGGTCCAAGGTCGATGAGGACCAGCGATCGACTCGCTGCCGACGTCCAAGGGTTCGGCGCAGGAGCTTGACGCCGCGGTCGGCAGCATCCTGCCAGTCCGCAACCTGCAGGACGTGGACGCTCAGCGCGTGCAGGTCCTGCACCTCGGCCAGCAGCGCCAGCGCGGCTGTCGCCCGTCGTTCGTAGGACTCGCGGTGGTCAGGCCGCTCCACGGCCTTGGAGCGCTGCGTCCCCGCGTACGTTGTCAGGCGCTGCTCCCAGATCGTGAGCCCGTGCGCGACGCCGGCGTCGCGCGAGAGCCGCTCCCACCGCGCGGCAGGCAGGGAGGCTCTGGCGGCGTCGAGCAGCGGGCCGTCTGCCATCCAGCGCAGCATGTCGGCGCATGGGAAGTCGCGAGCGTGCAGAGAGAGAGCGCTCCCTGCCTCGTACAGCCCCAGTACAGCCAAGCCGCCAGTTACGTGCGGACGCCGACGGACGGCTGCGGACCCCTGAACTGCGGCTATGCACGTCCATGGACGCGCCCGGACGGTATAAAGCTGGCTACGGATCAAGAGGTTGCAGGTTTGAATCCTGCCGAGCGCACACGAAAGCGCAGGTCAGGAGCTAGAATCCGTCGTTTATCGGCTCCGGACCACGGGTAGGAACATACGACCCCACGAATGGGGATTCCGGCAGAGCTCATCGTGCAGGGGGGTCCCCGAGTCTGCTCAGAGTGGCCAGGCGAAGGTTTGCTCTGGCTGTATCAACTCGGGCAGAGCGGGTCGTCCTTGTGACCCTGCCACGCGGGTTGCTGCTGCTCGACGCGGCGGCGGACCTCGTGGACGACCTGAGTGCCGGCTTGACGACGTGGAAGGCATTCAGCACCTGCACGGCGTCGGGCAGGGCGTTGGCGCAGCGGAACGGGTCGAACGCGGCGGGCGTGATGTGCACCCGGAACTGCTCGGGCCGGGCGTCGAGCCCGGTCGGCGTAGACCGAACCGAACCTGACCGGACCGGACCAGATCGAGGAACCGGACTGTGACCAGCCCGTTCCCAGTCCGGTCAGGTAGGTCAGGTGGACCATGCGTGTGACTTCCCGGCCCTGGCCGACCTTGCCGGGCCGCCGGGCGTGCTCATCGACCCCGAGGGCGCTGACCCCCGCGAGCCGGACGGAGTCATCGGCGCGCCGACGCGCCTCGAGCTTGAGCCCGTCCCACAGGGTGTGCGCGTCGGACCCCGAGCCGGTGGGCGAGGGGTTGACGGTCGTGTCGTCGTCCTGCTGCGCGTCGGCGGCCCACAGCACCGCCCGGGCGGTCAGCAGTGCCCGGGGAGCCGCCGATGGGTGTCTCTCGTTGCAGGTCACTACCGGGAAGGACCGGTCGAGGCACCGCCAGATGCATTTTCGTCAGCGCACTGGACCCGGCGGTGTCCGGACGACGCGTCGTACAGCAGATGCTCGCGCGCGATGCCAACAGCACCCGGTGGGCCGAGATCGCCCGCCTCCGCGGGCACCCAGCTACCCACAGGAGACAGCGTCGTCGCACGAGGACACAACCGGCCCGGCGGGACGAGCACGGTCAACGCTCGGGTCTCGACCCGGCTGTTCGGCCCGCTTCGCGCTCACCCGCCATCAGGTGCTGGCCGGTGTGGCCGGTGCGGCGGCCTGCTTGCCCTGGCCGTGCTCGTCTCGCCGGGACCGGCTCAGGGCCGTAGCCGCTGAGTCGGTGAAGCGGGCGCTCAGCCGGTCTGGCGAGCGGGCCGCTGGTTACGTCCTTGCGCTGGTCGAGCGCCGGCTGGCGAGCCAGGTGAACGGCTGAGCAGCGCCTTGCGGCGTCCGATGGACCTCCGTGCGGGTGGAGATGGTGGAGAAGTCGGGCCCGAGGAGCGCGGCGAGACCGTGTGTGTCGTAGCGCCGGATTGGAAGGCCGGAGCACTGTTGCGGGCCGTCGGCGGCGAAGGTGCCGAGCACGACCAGACCACCGGCGGTGACGGCCTCGTGGACCAGGTCGAGATAGCGGTCGCGGTCGGCGTCGTTGACGAGGAAGTGGAACGTCGCCCGGTCGTGCCAGACCTGGTAGTGCCGGTGGGGCTGCCAGTGCAGGACGTCGGCCTGGACCCAGCGTACCGGGGCCGCTGGCGGGAGCCGCCGGCGGGCACGGTCCAGGGCGGCCTGCGAGACGTCGAGGACGGTCACGTCGGTGAAGCCTCTGTCGACCAGTCGGTCGACGAGTCGTGAGTCCCCGCCGCCGACGTCGATGACAGCGCGAGCCCGGTCTGCGGCGGGCTCGTCGAGGAGGGCGAGGGACGTCGCTGGCTCTGCCTGGTGCCAGCTCGCCTGCCCGAAGGCGAGGTCGGTGTAGACGTCTTCCCAGTGCTTCTGACGATCAGGTGTCGCGATTCCTGGGCTGGTTGCCATGTGGGTCAGCGGCGGCTGAGGGCAGCGACGGTTCTGCGGGTCGTACTGCGGTCGGCCTGGTTGTAGGGGAGCTTGAGCAGGACGCGGCTCATGGCGCAGGTATTGCTCAGGGCCGCGAAGGTGAGCCCGGCGCCGACGGCGCCGGACAGGAAGCGGGCCTTGGGCCAGCGCAGGCTCGCCAGGATGCCGGCGAGGACGAGGCCGCCGGCGGTGAGCCGGACCTGGCGGTCCATCTCCCAGGTGGCGGGTCCGGTGCCACTGGTGACAGGGTTGCCGGCGGCCTGCCAGGCGATGAGGCCGCCGTCCAGGACGGTCAGGTCGTTGGCCCCTGCCGCGGTGAGCTGCTCGTAGGCCTTGGTGGCCCGCTGGCCGCTGCGGCAGACGAGGGTGACGTGCCGGTTCAGGGCAGCGAGGTCGTCGAGGTGGACGTCGAGCTGGTCGAGCGGGAGGTGGTGGCTGCCGTCGATGGCGGCCGCCGTGTACTCGCCCGGCGTGCGGACGTCCAGGACGGTCGTGGTGCCGGCGGCGAGCTGGTCGGCCAGGGCGGGCGCGGTGACGAGGGGCAGAGCGGTGGTCATGGTGTCCTTTCGTGCAGCGGGTTCGGCTGCGTGCACGGTGGTCGGGTCAGGTGGGGGTGCTGTCAGGCGAGGGAGAGGAAGAGCTTCTCCATCTGGGCGAGGTCGAGCTCGCCCTGCTCGCCGCCTTGGGCGACGCACTGCTTGAGGCCGCTGGCGACGATGCTGAAGCCGGCCTTGTCCAGGGCACGGGAGACGGCGGCGAGCTGGGTGACGATGTCCTTGCAGTCGCGGCCCTGCTCGAGCATCCGGATGACCCCGGCCACTTGGCCCTCTGCCCGGCGCAGTCGAGTGATGGCGGTTTTGACGGCGTCGTCCTCGAGCTGCACGGAGCCTCCTGGTGTCGTGACAGGTACCCGCTGGGGTACTCCTATGCGAACCCCGTTGGGGCCGGGCGGCTTCCCTGCGGCCGGTAGCGGGCGCCGGTCAGCCCAGGGTGGTGGTGACAGGGAGCCCGGCCTGCTCGGCCTCGGCGAAGTCACCGCTGATGGCGGTGATCGTCTTGCCGGCCCGGTCGAGCATGGACGCGGCGATGGAGGCGCGGTAGCCGCTGGCGCAGTGCACCCAGACGCCGCTGTCCGGGACCTCGTCGAGCCGGTCGGCGAGCTGGTGCAGCGGGATGTGCTGGGCGCCGTCGATGTGTCCGCCCTTCCACTCGCCGTCGCGGCGGACGTCGAGCACGTGGACCTGTCCCGCGGCCCGCTCCTTCGCGAGGTCGGTGAAGCTCACCAGCTCGTAGGACGACAGGGGCTGCCCGCCGGCCCACTGCACGGGGCCGCCGGTCGCCTGCGCGGCGGGCCGGTCGATGCCGATGCGCACCAGCTCGCGCTGCGCGTCGGCGACCTGCTCGACGGTGTCACCGACCAGGGTGAGCGGGGTGCCCCACGGGATCAGCCAGCCCAGGTAGGTGACGACGTTGCCGCTGCCCTCGAAGTTGAGGGTGCCGGGCAGGTGCCCGCGGGCGAAGGCGGTGCGACTGCGCAGGTCGACGACCCACTCGCCGGCGTCGATCCGTCGGCGCAGCTCGTCGGGGTTCGCGGGCTGGGCCGGGGACAGGTCCAGCGGTGCGGGGGCGGTGCTGTTCGCCGGGCCCATGTGGGCGTAGTAGGCGGGGTAGGCGTCGAAGCCGTCGAGCAGGGCCTGGACGAAGTCGTCCTCGTCCTGGCCGAAGACCGGGTTCTGCTCGCGCTGCTGGGCGATGGTCGAGGCGGTGCCGGTGGTGGGCGTGGCCGAGCAGAAGCTGCCGAAGCCGTGGGTGGGCAGGACGGCGGTGCCGCCGGGCAGCTCGTCGGCGAGGCGCCGCACCGAGGCGTACTGCGCCCGGGTGAGCTTCTCGGTCAGGTCGGGGCTGACCAGGTCGGTGCGCCCGACGGCGCCGAACAGCATCGACCCGCCGGTGAACACCAGTGCGGGCTCCTCGCCGGTCCCGACCGCGAACGAGACGTGGTGCGGGGTGTGGCCGGGAGTGGCGACGGTGCGGACGGTCATCGACGCGACCGTGCGGACGTCCTCGCCGCACACCCGGGTGCGGGCGTAGTCGACCTCGGCCTCGCACGGCACCAGGTAGTCGACGCCGTGGCTGCGGGCGAGCTCGAGGCCGCCGGAGACGTAGTCGTTGTGCAGGTGGGTCTCGGCGACGGCGGCCAGGGTGACGCCGCGCTCGGCGAGCACCGCCTCGACCCGGTCGATGTCGCGCTGCGGGTCGATGACCAGCGCGCTGGTGCCGTCGTCGACCACGTAGCTGCGGTCGCCCAGGTTTGGGGTCTCCAGGATCGTCACGGTCAAGCCGTCGCGCTGCAGGGTGTCGTTCGTGCTCATGGCGAATCGTCCTTTTACGTCGTGGGCTTCGGGGTCGGGTCGGGTCGGTCTGGTGGTCAGGTGCGCGGCCGGCCGGTCTCGACGGGGCGCCCGCTCTTCGTCCAGGCGGCGGTCCCGCCGCTGACCGACCGGGCGTCGAACCCGGCCCTCGCCAGCAGCTGCTCGGCCTGGGCGCTGCGGCCGCCGCTCTGGCACACGACGTACACGGGCTGGTCCTTCGCCAGCTCGTGCATCCGCACGGGCAGCACACCCAGGGGTAGCAGGCGCGCCCCGGGCAGGTGCCCCGCCGCGTACTCCTCGCTCTCCCGGACGTCGAGCACGGTCGCGCCCTGGGTGAGCGCCTGCTCCACGTCCTGCAGGCTGGCCTCGTTCGTCATGACTCCTCCTTCGTCTCCCTTTATGCTACCCCCCGGGGTATACGACGTCTGACGGCGCCGCGCTGTTCCCGACCCGCGTCGCGCGGCTCAGTCGAAGGTGTCCAGCAGCGCCGCGACGACCTGCAGGATGCTCGGAGCACCGGCCAGACCGGCAGGGGTGCGGAACAGGCGGCACGACAGGCTGGCCGGGGCGGCCCGATCGGACCAGGGTCCCGGCCGTTCACGAGGACGGTCGGTGACCCCCTGAACTGCAGGCGCTCGGCCTCCTCCTGCGTCTCGAGGGCCTGCAGCGTCAGTGCGCCGTCGGGCAGCCCGACCTGCGCCAGGGCCTGCCGACCACCGCCGCGGCCTCCTGCCAGTTCGGGCATCCCGCCGAGAACAGCAGGCGCACCTCGGTCAGCTCCGGCCCCCGCGGTCCACGACGGGGAGCCCCTCGGCGCGCCAGCGGCGGAAGCCGCCGTCCACCTGCGCCGCCCCGTGACGCAGCGTCCAGCGGGACCGGACCGCGTGGGCGCACAGGTACACCGCGTCCTCGCCCTGCGGTCGCAGCACATGCCGCAGCAGTCCCACCGGCTGCGCCCCGGGCGGGGCGCCGAGCAGCGCGCGCTCGGCCCGGGTCCGCAGGTCCAGGAGCCGCAGCCGCCCGGCGGCGACGCCGCGGGCGACCTCCGCCGGCGGCAGGGACCTGCGCGCGCCCGTCATGCCGGGAACGCCTTGAGCAGCTCCAGTGCAGCGGCCTTGCCCGAGCTGCCGGCGATTCCGCCGACCGGCGCGGTCGACGCGCCGCACGTGAACAGGCCCGCTACCCCGGGGACGGTGTGCCCGGCCAGCCGCCGGGTCGGCCGCAGGAACGCCAGCTGGTCCAGGCTGATATCGAGGAACATCGGGTGGGCGCCCGGCCAACGCAGCTCCCGGGCCGCGAAGGTGGGCGTGCGCACGTGCCGGCCCGTGATACTGGCGCGGAAACCCGGGGCGTGCTGCTCGACCTGCTCGACCATCACGTCGGCGAACGCCTCCGCACGGTCCTCCCACCCGCCGTCGAGCTCGAACGGCGCGCTCGGGCAGGCCAGGTAGACCGTGTGCCGGCCGGGCGGGGCGAGGCTGTCGTCGTACACGCTCGGGGTGAAGCAGTACGTCGGCGGCGGGTCGGGCAGCTGCCGGGCCTCCGCGGCCAGGAACCCGCGGCGCAACTGCTCGACGGTGCCGACGTGGGACTGCAGGCCGTTCCAGTCGCCGGGCTGCGCGCCGGGGTACGGCGGCAGCCGGTCGGTCGCCAGGTGCACGACGAGCTGCACGGCGTTGCCGCGGTGGGCCGCGGCGAGCTCGGCGCCGTCGCGACCGCCAAGCGGCGGGTCGAGCAGCTCGAGCAGCGCCGTCTGCACGTCGACCGCGGTGACGACAGCGCAGGCTTCGAGCGAGGTCCCGTCCTGCAGGACAACGCCGTTCGCACGGCCGTGCGTGGTCCGGATGCGCTCGACGGCGGCGCCGGTGCGGACCTCCCCGCCCCAGCCCTCCAGCCGGCGCACGAGCGCGTCGGCCAGGGCCTGCGAGCCGCCGCGGGGGTGCCACTGCCCGAACAGGTGGTAGGCGGCCTGCCAGAACACGTAGAACGACCCGCCCGGCGTGTGCGGACCCGCGGAGGAATGGCTGGCGAACGACGCGACCGGCGCCCGGGTCAGCTCCGACGGCAACGCGGTCTGCAGCAGCGAGCCGTACGGGGTAACCAGGTCGTGCGCGAGCCCGACGGGGCCGCCGGCGCGCTTGAGGCCCTGCAGCAGCGGCCACAGCTTGCTCGCCGCCGCCCGCACGACCCCTCCGGGGCTCGAGCCGCTCTCCAGTCCGGTCACCGCCGTCTTCACCAGCGGCACCGCGCGGCGCATGAAGGCGGCGTAGGCGTCGGCGTCGGCCCGGCTGTGCTCGCCGATCGACGCGACGGTGGCGTCGATGCTGCGGTGAAAACGGACGATGCGGCCGTCCCGGAACAAGCCGGTGGCGAACGGGTCCATCGGCAGGTACTCCAGGCCCGCGCCGGCCAGGTCGAGCTCGGCCGGGATCCGGGTCATGTTGATGATGTTGTGCGCGGCCGCGTGGGTGTTGAAGCGGTGGCCCGGGACCGTCTGGTCGGTCCGGGACCCGCCGCCGGGCCTGTCGGCGGCCTCGAGCACGACGACGCGCCTGCCGGCGCGGGCGAGGTAGCAGGCTGCGACCAGGCCGTTGTGACCACCGCCAACGACCAGGACGGGAAAAGCGGGAGCCAGGGTCACGGGCTGCTCCTTGAGGCCGGGGAACGGGCGGGCGAGGCGGCTTTGGGCGGGTGGAGGCGGCCTGGTCAGCGGCGCCGCGCGCGGTGGTCGCGGAACGCCGCGCCGCGCAGCGGCCCGCCAACCAGCGGCCCGAGCAGGCACACGTCGGCCGCTCCCGCGCTCAGCGGGACCAGCCCCGCGACACTCAGGGCCCGCCCTGCCGCCGCCCCGCCGCGAACATCGCCGTGCCGGCCAGCACCCGGAGCACCCGCCCGGCCCGGCTGCCGATAACGTCGACGGGCCTCACGCGGCCGCCACGGCCTGCAGCGCCGCAGCCAGCCGGCCGCCGGCGTCGTCCGCGACGGGCTGGAGCTCGGGGAGCTCGGGGAGGCTGACCATGACCTGCGGGTCCAGGGCCTGGACCAGCGTCCGGTCGCCGTCGCGGCGCACGACGACGTTGCACGGCAGCAGCAGCCCGATCCCCCGGTCGATCTCCAGCGCCTGGTGCGCCAGCTGCGGGTTGCAGGCGCCCAGGATCAGGTAGGGCTCGGTGTCCTGGTCGAGCTTGGCCTTCAACGTGGCCTGCACGTCGATCTCGGTGAGCACACCGAACCCCTGCTCGGCCAGGGCCGCCCTGGTCCGCTCGACCGCCTCCTCGAACCCGAGCCGTGTGCTGATCGTGGTGCCGTACTGCATCGCATACCTCCCGCGGTATTACTGATGCACCGGGGACTACCCAGTTCCGCGGCGGGGCCACACGATCCGGCCCTTCCGGACTCGACCTGTGCCGTGGGACGGGCGGCGGAGCAGGCACAGGTGAACGCGTCCCAGTGACTCGTCCGGCCCCGACGGCTCTCCAGGTGCGCCCGGGGGCCACGGAGCCCGACCCTGCCGCTCCTCGTCCACCGTGGGACGGGCGGCGGAGCAGAGGTGCCCAAGGACCGGACGGTGTACGTCGTCCGCCGGAGCGGCAGCCGGAGCCAGCAGGCCGGCAGGTTCCGCACGGGCAGCACAGCCTGGGGCAGGAGCCGGGCGCCGGGCACGTGAGCGGCCGCGTACTTGTCGCTGTCGCGGACGTCCAGCAGCGGCGAGCCGTCCGCCAGCGTCCACTCCAGGTCGGACAGTCCGATTTCCGGGGGAGGGGGGATCTCAACGCGGAACGTCGCCGGGTGTTCTCGGCCCGGGCGAGCAGCACGGCGTCCAGGGCGGTGCCTGCGCTCACCTCGCGGTGGACCTGCTGGGCGCGGAGCACGGTGAGGCCGCCGGCCGTGGCGGCGCGTGCGAGCAGCTCGGGGTCGTAGAGCACGTCGGGGTCCTGCGGCCCGCCGGCGCCGTGCGTGAGGTTGTCGCGGTCGTGGCCCAGGACGAGCAGGTGGCCGCCGTCGGCGACCGCGTGTGCGGCCGCGGTCAGGACGCCGGGCAGGTCGGGGCCGGGCAGGTGCAGGTAGAGCACGAGGACCAGGTCGAAGGTGCCGACGCCGAGGTCGGCGGTGGTGGCGTCGGCGACCTGCCACCGTAGTCGAGGCCGTCCTGCTCGGCGCGGGCCTGGCCCTTGGCGAGGCCGACCGCGGAGAAGTCCAGGGCGGTGACCGTCCAGCCGCGCGCCGCGAGCCACAGCGCCATCCGGCCCTCGCCGGCGGCGAGGTCCAGCGCCCGACCGGGCGGCAGGTCCGCGACCAGCTCGGCCGCGAGGGCGTTGGGCTCGGCCGACCAGACGTGGTCGGTGCCGGCGTACCGGGCGTCCCAGGACTGCGGGTCGTTGCGCACGGTGCTCTCCTCGTCGATCTCGTGCAGGACACGCGTCCCCGCGGACCGTGCGTCGTCCGGCAGCGTCGGTTTCGGCTCGTGCCGGTGGTCAGGGGCGCAGGTAGGCCCAGCCTTCGCGCTGGCGCCTGACGAGCTGGGCGACGCCCGCGGGCACGATGCCCACGCCGGGCAGCAGCGCCTCTGGGCTGAGCTGCTGGGCCCGCATGGTGTTCGCGCAGGCGGCGACGCTGACGCCCGAGGAGATCAGCTCGGTCAGCTGCTGGGCGTGTGCCGCGGTACGGGTGGCGGCGGCGAGCCGGGGCCGTGCACGACGAGTTCGACCTCGCTGCCGTCGTCGAGCTCGGTGCGCAGGTTCGCGATGTTGCGCAGAACTGCGGCGTGCCGGTCCGGATCGGCCTCGACCAGGTGCACGACGACGCCGGGCGCCGCAGGCTGAGGTGAGTGTTGCCCGGTCACGTCAGGAGCCCAGCAGGGCGCGGAGCAGCACGTACCCGGCGACGAGCAGCAGCAGCACCGCGAAAGCCCGGGTGAGGCTGGTGCCGCTGACCTTGTCCGCGACGCGCTTGCCGCCGGTGGAGCCGGCGATCGCGGCGAGGGTGAACGGGACGATGACCGACCAGGTGAAGGTCTCGTGGCCGCCCCGGGCGAGCAGCGCCACCACGCTGTTGAGGCTGATCACAAGCAGGGACGTGCCGACCGCGGTCGGCATGTCGTAGCGCAGCGACAGCACCAGCGCGGGCACGATGACGAACCCGCCGCCGACGCCGAGGAAGCCGGTGAGGAAACCGACGACCAGACCGGCGAGCAGCACCTTGAGCGCGACCGCTGCCCGCCCGCGCCCGTGGGGAGCGGGCGTGGTCCCGCGGGCGGCACCGGCGGGGAGCGCGCGGCTGCCCCTGCCGGAGGCGCCGACCGCGGCGGGCTGACGCAGCTGCGCGGCCTCGGCCTCGGCCTCGGCGTCGGCGTCGGCTTCGGTCGGCCGGGCCGGGACCATCGTCTTGGCCAGCATCGCACCGGCCGCGACGATCATGAGCACGGCGAAGCAGACCAGCAGCAGGTTCGGGGCGACGTGCGCGTTGAGCCGGGTGCCGGCCAGCGAGGCCACGACGCCGGTGGCGCCGAACGCAACGCCGGCGCCCCACCGGACCCGGCCGGAGCGGGCGTGCCCGACGGCCGCGACGGCGGAGGTGATGCCGACGATGACCAAGCTGCCGGTGGTGGCGTCCTGGGCGCTCTGGCCGATCGCGTACACCAGCACCGGGACCGTCAGGATCGCCCCGCCGCCGCCGAGCGCGCCCAGGCTCAGCCCGATAAGCAGGCCGAAGGCGACGGCGAGCAGCACGCTCATGCGACGGTGCCCGGCTGGTCTCGGGCGGTGACGACGGGCAGCCCGGCGGCGGCCCATGCCTTCATGCCGCCGGTGACGTTGCGGACGTCGACGCCGGCAGCGGCGAGCACCTGGGCGGCCTTGCCCGAGCGGTTCCCGGACCGGCACAGCGCCAGGACCGGCCGGTCGGTCGGGACCTCGGTGGGCCGCAGCGCGCCGAGCGGAACGTGCGTGGCGCCTGGGGCCCGGCCGGCGGCCCACTCGTCGTCCTCGCGCACGTCCAGAAGCAACGCCTCACCAGCCTCGGTCAGCCGAGCGGCGTGCTGGACGTCGATCTCGCCGACCGGGTCGGTCATCGCTGACTCCTGAGCTGGTAGCTGCTGCTGGCGGGGGTGGGACGGGCGGAGCTGACGCCGGGCGGGCCGGGGGGTCGGGCCGGGCCGACGCTGAAGCTGGCGGTCAGGGCGAAGCGGTCGCCGCGGACCAGCGTTCGGCGCCACTCGATCGGGACGCCGTCGGCGCAGGCGGTCCGGTCGATGGCGAGCAGCGCGGTGCGGGGGTCCAGTTCGAGCAGGCTGCGTTCCTGGGCGGTGGGCACGACGGCGCGGACCTGTTCCTGGCTGCCGGTCGGCCGGATGCCGCAGCGGGCGGCGAGCTCGTCGTAGAGCGAGGTGTGCGTGAAGTCGGCATCCAGCAGCGCCTCGGCGAGAACGGCGGGCAGCCACGCCCGGTCCAGGGCGAGGGGTTCGCCGCCGGCCAGGCGCAGCCGCTCCAGGTGCAGCAGCGGCGTGGACTCCTCCAGCCCGAGCCGGGACGCGACCGTGCCGTCGGCGTGGACGTCGAGCCGGCGGACGACGCTGGTCTGGCGGGCGCCGCCCTGCTCAACGCTGGCGAACAGGCTCGACGCCGCCCCGAGCGGCTGGGTGAACCGGGCCCGGTCCGCCAGCCGCGGCGCCCGGCCGCGGGCGGCGGTGACCAGGCCTTCGGCGCGCAGCGCACGCAACGCCTCGCGGACGGTCTGCCGGCTGACGCCGTACTCGCCGGTCAGGGCGTGCTCGCCCGGGAAGACGTCGGTGAACTCGCCGGCGTCGATACGGGACCGCAGGTCGGCCTGGACCTGCGCCCACAACGGTCCGCTGCCGCTGCCGCTGCCGCTGCCGCGGCGCGGCAGCGGACGGGTCGGCCCGGCGTCCGGCTGCTCCAGCTGTGTGGTCACGGCTCCCTCTTGCCATCCGTACGGTCCGATGACAATGTACGTACATCCGCTGTGCGAGGCAAGCGCGCCGAGCGGACCCCCGCGAGGAGGAGCAGCCCATGCAGGTCGTGACGATCGAGACGCCCGAGCTGGGGGACCGCAGCTACGTCATCGGCGAGGGCGGCCCCGGCACCGAGGCGCTCGTGATCGACCCGCAGCGCGACCTGGACCGGGTGGAGGCGGTGCTGTCCGAGCGGGGCTGGACGTGCGTGCTGGTGCTGGACACGCACCTGCACAACGACTACGTGAGTGGCGGCCTGGAGCTCGCCCGGCGGACCGGCGCGGCCTACGGGCTGCAGGGCCGCGAACAGGTCGCCTTCGACCGGTGCGCGATCCACGACGGCGACCTGCTGTCGGTGGGCACGTTGGAGGTGCGGGTGCTGGAGACCCCCGGGCACACCGAGAACCACGTCTCCTTCGTCGTCGGCCACCACGGCCAGCCGACCGCGGTGTTCTCCGGCGGGGCGTTGCTCCACGGCAGCGTCGGCCGCACCGACCTGGTGCACCCGGACCGCACCGAGCATCTCGCGCACGCCCAGTTCCACTCCGCCCGGCGTCTGGCGCACCACCCCGACGACGCGGTGCTCTACCCGACGCACGGGTTCGGCTCGATGTGCTCGGCCGGGCCGTCCAGCGGCGCGACCAGCAGCACCATAGGCGACGAGCGGCGCAGCAACGACGCGCTCACCGCTGACGACGAGGACGCGTTCGTCGCCCGGCTCCTCGCCGGCCTGACGGCCTACCCGGCCTACTACGCGCACATGGGACCGCTCAACAGCGCAGGGCCGGCCGGCGCCGACCTGACGCCACCGGAGCCGGTCGACGCCGACGCCCTCGCCAAGCGCATCGCCGCCGGCGAGTGGGTCGTGGACCTGCGCGACCGCACCGCCTACGCCGCCGAGCACCTGGCCGGCAGCGTCGGCATCGCCCTCGGGCAGCAGTTCGCCACCTACCTCGGCTGGGTCATCCCGTGGGGCACCCCGCTGACCCTGATCGGTGAGGACCCGGCGCAGGTCGCGGCCGCGCAGCGCCAGCTCGTCCGGATCGGGATCGACCGTCCCGCCGGCGCCGCGACCGGCCCGGTCGGCGAGCTCGCCGCCACCACCGGCACCCGCAGCTACCCGCGGCGGACCTTCACCGACCTGGCCGGCGCGCTCGCCGCGGACCCGGCCACGGTCGTGCTCGACGTGCGCCGCGACGACGAGCGCGCCACCGGCGGCATCGCCGGCTCGGTGCACGTCCCGCTGCACAGCCTGCTGCAGCGGCTCGACGAGGTCCCGCCCGGGCGGCTGTGGGTGCACTGCGCCGCCGGGTTCCGGGCCAGCATCGCCGCGAGCCTGCTCGACCGGGCCGGCCGCGACGTCGTGTTCATCGACGACGAGTGGGACCACGCCCCCCAGGCAGGCCTGCGAATCACCTGACGGTCGCCGGCGGCCCGCCGTACGCGGCCGTTCGCCGTCTACCACGCACGTGTCCCGTCCCGTCCACCGTCGACGCCCAGGAGGGCACATGTCCAAGTCCCGAGTCCTGATCATCGGCGGCGGCACAGCAGGGATCAGCGTCGCCGCCCGGCTGCGCGCCGCCGGCCAGGCCGACGTCACCGTGATCGAGCCGTCCGACACCCACGACTACCAGCCGCTGTGGACGCTGGTCGGCGGCGGCCGCGCCCCGCTCAAGGAAAGCCGTCGGCCCGAGTCCTCGGTGATGCCCGAGGGCGTGCACTTGGTCAAGGACCGGGCCCAGACCGTCGACCCCGAGGCGCAGACCGTCACCACCGCCGGCGGCAAGAGCGTCGGCTACGACTACCTCGTCGTCTGCCCCGGCATCCAGCTCGACTGGGGCAAGGTCCCCGGCATGGCCGACGCGCTGCTCACCCCGGCCGTCTCCACCAACTACAGCTACGAGCTCGCCCCCAAGACCTGGGAGCTGATCAAGGGCATGCGCTCCGGCACCGCTGTCTTCACCATGCCGGCCGGCCCGATCAAGTGCGCCGGAGCGCCGCAGAAGATCGCCTACCTCGCCGCCGACTTCTGGCGCCAGCAGGGCGTCCTGGACGACATCCGCGTCGTGCTCGTGCTTCCGACCCCGGCCATGTTCGGGGTCCCGGAGTTCGCCGCCGTCCTCGAGCAGGTCGTCGCCCGCTACGGCATCGAGGTCCACAAGAACAGCGAGCTCGTCGAGGTCGACCCGCACAGCCGGCGAGCGGTCGTCGCCGACAACGCTGCCAGCACCAAGGACGAGATCACCTACGACCTGATGCACGTCGTGCCGCCGCAGAGCGCCCCCGACTGGGTCAAGCGCAGCCCGCTCGCCGACCCAGCGAACCCCACCGGCTACATCGAGATCGACAAGTTCACGATGCAGCACACCCGCTACCCGAACGTGTTCGCGCTCGGCGACGCCGGCAGCAGCCCCAACAGCAAGACCGGTGCCGCGATCCGCAAGCAAGCGCCGGTCGTCGTCAAGAACCTCACGTCCGTGATGGCCGGCGGGCCCGCGACCGCGTCCTACGACGGGTACGCCTCTTGCCCGCTCACCACCGCCCGGGACAAGGTGCTGCTCGCCGAGTTCGACTACACGATGAAGCCGCACCCGAGCTTCCCGCCGCGCCTGATCGACGCGCAGAAGGAGCGCAAGGACATGTGGTACCTCAAGCGCTACGGGCTCCCCTTCATGTACTGGAACCTCATGCTCAAGGGCCGGGCCTGACCGCGAGCAGGGGGACGCCGGTCGGCAGCACGCGCTGCCGGCCGGGGCAGCAGCTAGAACGGCACTCCGGCGGCGTGGGTGCGCACCAGCACGCACAGGGCCCGGCGCAGCAGCCCGCGGAACCCGGTGGACCCGATCGTGCCGTCAGCGACGGCCTGACAGTAGGTGCTGAGCGGCATGACAAGAACCTTCTGCGCAGGAGGGACGGACGGGCGGTCCCGGGCTCTCGCCACCGGGACTACTGCATCGCCTATCGACAGTGCGCGTCGTTGACCACGAGCAGCGTCATACCGAGCAGGCACAGGCACCACGCGTCATTGCTGCCACTCCCGCTGCGAGGCTGATCCACCTCATTCCGGTACCGCAGGACGCGTGCGCGGCTCGGCCGAACCCGCAGTTCGGATGGACGTCCGCGTCTACACGTCAGGATCGTCACAGATGCTCGCCTGTCGGCGTGCTGCAGCCTGGCTTGGACAGCGCCGGAGCCGCGAGGGCATCTGTGCAGTCCGTCCCGACGTGTCGGAGTCGACGCGGCCAGTTGGGGCCGCTCCTTCTCCCACAGACCAGGAACGCCCCGCTGCTGCTGTGTCGCGGGCGTTCCTGGTGCGGCCGGACCTCAGGCGACGGGTCGCACCTGCACGCTGGTGATGTCGTAGGTGCCGAGGAACTTCATGAACGCCAGGGTCTGCGGAACGGCCCCCTTGGCGTCGGCGGTGATGTCCAGCAGGGGCAGTTGGTCGTCGCCGTGCCGGGCCGAGACGTGGTAGGTGGCGCCAGGGGTGAGGCCGCTGCCCTGGAGTTGGACCATGTCCAGGCCGGCGACGGCGCGCACGGTGACCCCGACCTTGCCCGGGCCGGCGGTGACGGTCGCGTCGGCGTTGCGAACGGGTTGGTCCAGGCCCTGCCGGGTCAGGTGCTGGGTGCCGTTGCCGCTGGGGACAGCACCGGCGACGTAAACCAGCGCTTGGCCCTCCTGCCCGACCCGGAGCGTGGTGGTGCGGGTGCGGCTGCTGGTGTCGATGACGTCGACGCTGTCGGAGTGCTCGTTGACGACGTAGACGGTGCTGTTGTCGGGGCTGGGCCAGATGCCGTGCGGCTCCACGCCACTGGAGGGCACCGCGCCGACCTGGATGGGCGCCCTACCCTTGTTCCGCCGGTAGATCTTGGTGGTGTTCTCACCGCCGACGGTGAGGTAGACGAACCCGGCCCGCGGGGTCGTGACGAACGCGGGGTGGTTGGTGTCCGGGCCGGTCGTCAGGACGCTGCTGACCCGGCCGGCGGTCAGGTCGATGACGCTGACCTTGCCGGCCTTCTTGTGGGCCGCCCACAGCTCGGTCCCGTCGGGTGCCAGCGCCATGTCGGAGGAGAAGACGTCCGCGAGGCCGGTGATGCGCTGCACGACCTTGCGGGAGGACACCTTGACGACGTCGATGGTCGCGGACCGGATGTGGTTGACGTAGGCGTAGGTGCCGTCCGGGCTGAACAGGACCTTCGACGGGCCGTCGTCGGTGGCGATGTGGCCGACGACGCCGCCGTGCAGCGCGTCGACGATGTCGACCTGGGCGAGCGCCCGGTCGGCGACCCAGACGGTCTTGCCGTCGGGGGCGAAGAAGCCCTCGTGCGAGGCCCGCCCGACGTAGGTCTTGGACACGATCGTGTTGTCGACGGTGCGTACGACGGTGACGATGTTGGTGGTGACCGACACGACGTCGAGGTACCGCCCGTCCCGGGAGAACCCGAGGCCGTGGACATCGACGTCCTTGAGGTACTGCGGGCCGAGGTCACCGGACAGGCGCTGGTCACCCAGCGGCAGCGTCCCGAGCACGGTGCGGGTGCTCGGGTCGATGACGGTGACGGTGTTAGAGGTCTGGTCGGCGGTGTAGACCCGGTCGGCCTTACCGATCGGCGGCGCGCCGGGCAGCGCCGGCGCCTGCACGGGGTCGGGCCGATGGTTCGGGCGGGCCTGCGCCGGGCCGGCGCCCAGGGCGAGGGCAGCTCCGGCGCTGATCAGCGCGGTGGCGGTGCTGACGGCGAGCAGGCGGCGGGAAGGACGGTGGACGACGGACATGCGGCTCCCAGGGCATGGAGAGCGACGCGGTACGCGCGCCCGATAGGTCAGCCGCTGCCGGTCGGCGGCGGCAGGGTCGTGCTGGCGACTAAGGACCGAAGTCGCCGCCGCGGCGGGGCCGGGGGATCGGCCCCGCCTGACGGTGCGTTCTTCCAACGACGACTCACGGGATTTCCTCAGTTAGGTCGCGGTCCGCGAACGCGTCGTACGACAGGCCGCTACCTGTGTGCACGAGCAGTCGGCCTTGCCGGTTCACCCGGCCGGGGGTGCATCAACCTGGCCCTCGCCGGGGGTGCATCAACCTGGCCCTCGCCGGGGGTGCATCAACCTGGCCCTCGCCGAGTACGTCATCCGCCGACCCAGAACCTCCCAGGCCCGCAGGCGCGTCAACGCGGCCCGGCGCGCATGAGTCAGGGCCGCACACGACAGGCACCCGGGGCCTACCTCGTCAGGATCGAGGGGCACCTCGACGACCACTGGGCGGCGTGGTTCGGTCACCTCACGCTGACCCACGAGAAGGATGGCACCACGAGCATCAGCGGCCTGGTCGCAGACCAGGCCGGGCTGCACGGCTTGCTCATGAAGGTCCGGGACCTTGGCGTCACACCGCTCTCCGTAGAGCCCGCCGACGCCCGCTCCCCGCGCTCCTGACCCCACCGCGATCGTGAAGCGCCAATGCCGTACGTCGGCCCTGGCGCGCGGTGCCGGCGTCCTGCTGGCGGCCAATCCCGGCCCGGACGACAAGCACGCGGAGCACCGTCGTGACCCTCGTGCGCGTCACGGCGCCGCCCGCGCTCGTGCCGGCTGGTGGGTCACCACCCGAATGGTGAACTCTCGAACGCCGTATCCGTATGGCGCGGCGACGAGGGTGCTCGCCCTGACCCTCGCCGCCGCGATCGCGCAGAAGCGCCCGCTCTGCTCGGGTCGAGGAGCGGCAGTGTCAGCACCTCCCCGGGTGCCAATCGCCGTCGGTCGGTGTGGGCACCCGGGCCTCCCAGCGGGCGAGCCGCCGGCACTGGTCCGGCCGGCGGAGGACGAGGTCGACGTTACGGAACGATCGCCGTTGCGCGAAGCCCTGCTCGCGCTACGTTGCCGACATGGTGAGCGCTGTCGACCCCAGTCCTGGTCGGGAGGTGGCGGCCCGCATGGCTGAGGCGGCTGCCGCCTGGCTGGACACGCTGGACTGCGCCCAGCGGGCCACCGCGACCGGCGCCGCACCCGCCGACGACGCCACCGACGCGGAGCGGCGCCGCTGGTTCTACACGCCGACGGACCACGGCGGGCTGACCTTTCACGGGCAGCGGCCGGCGCAGCAGCGGGCGGCGATGCGACTCGTCTCCACCGGGCTGTCCACCCCGGCGTACGTCACGGTCGCGACGATCATCGGGCTGGAGAACGTCCTCGATCACGTCGAGGGCTTCAGGGTCATGTTCGACCGCGAGCGGGGGCGTGATCCCGGCCTGTACTACCTGCGGGTGTTCGGCGAGCCCGACGGTGCGCGTCCCTGGGGTTGGCGGTTTGGCGGCCACCACGTCTCGCTCAACAACCTGGTCATCGACGGTGAGCTCGTCAGCACGACGCCGTGCTTCCTGGGCGCCGACCCTGCCTCGGCCCCGCTGCTCGGTGGCGCCGTCAACCGCCCACTCGCCCGTGTCGAAGACCTTGCGCGCGACATCGTCAGGTCGCTGCCGGGCGACCTGACGTCACGCGCCGTGCTGCTTCCGCGTGCCCCCTCGGACGTCGTCACCGCCAACCGCACCCGCGTCTCCGAGGGAGACCGGGTGATCCCGCTGGCCGCGATCTGGCGTGACGAGCGGTTTCCCGACCCCGTCGAGCAGGCCAAGCTGCACGCGCTGAGCGACGCCATCGACGACGCCGCCGGGTACACCGAGGCCGACCACGCGACCCTGGCCTACACCGAGGCACCGAGAGGCGTCGCGGCTTCTCAGCTGGACGCCGAGCAGCGGGACATGCTGCGGGCACTCCTCGGCACCTACCTCGACCGCGTGCCGCCAGGAGTGTCGCCCCTGTCGCGATACGACGATGACGGGGAACTCGACGCCGTGCACCTTGCCTGGTCCGGTCCCACCGAACCTGGTGCACCGCACTACTACCGAGTGCAGGGGCCGCAGCTGCTTATCGAGTGGGACAACACGCAGCGCGGCGCGAACCACGCGCACTCGGTATGGCGCGACCCGACCGCCGACTTCGGGCTCGACTTGCTTGCCGGACACCGCGCTGCGCACCACTGAGTCGAACGCCGGGACGTGACCGGCCGGGACGCGACCCGACGCCGCCGCAGAGGTCACTCGGCCCTGGCTGCCCACCCGGTCACGCCGACGAGGCGCAGCACCAGCACCCGGTCGAAAGGCTGGTCGGCGTACTGAGGGACGGTGCGCGCCAGCCGGACAGCGAGGTCGTCCACTCGCGCCCGTGACGGGTCGTCCTCCCGCCGCAGGTCCGCCCGCACCCACCACAGGCGTGCCCAGTCGGCGTGGTCCCAGTGCTCGACCAGCAGCGAGGCGCGCGGGTCGGCCTCCAGGTTCCGCTCCCGCTGCAGCCGCGACGAAGACTTCGGCTTCACGCGGTCGATGGGGACGCCGACGAAACCGTCGTCGTCGAGGGCGTACACCGCAGGCACCGGGTCGGGACCGCGCTCGCTGTGCACCGTGCACAGGACGCCGTGGACGTGCGCGGCGAGCCGCGCTCGCGCTTCGTCGGGGCTGAGCTTCATCGCGGGGTGCCGGCGGTCGCGGACGGCCGGCTCAGGTGCTGCGAGCGCGTGTGCGAGTCCGTCATGAAGCGCAATGGTAAGCCGTAGCGCGTTACTCTGCCGGGTGTTGCGGCTGCCGCCGCGATGGCCCGCTCGCCGACGGGGTGGTGCGCATGAACGTGGCAGGGTGGGTCGAGCGCCACGGCCGCCGGCGCCGGGACGAGCCGGCGCTGGCCGACGGTGACCGCGTGCACGCCAGTTGGGGTGCCTTCGCCGCCCGGACGGCCGCTGCGGCGGCCGGTCTGCGCGACGGCTTCGGTCTGTCGCCGGGCGACCGGGTCGCGATCGTGATGCGCAACCGGCCCGAGTACCTCGAGGCACTGTTTGCCGTCTGGCACGCCGGTCTCGTCGCCGTGCCGGTCAACGCCCGGCTGCACCGAGACGAGGTCGCCCACATCCTCGACGACAGCGGAGCAGCGGTCGTGGTGACTGACGACGAGCACGCCGATGACGTCGAGCCGCTGGTCGACGCCGTCGACGCGCTGCAGGCCGTGGTGCTGGCGCCCGGACCGAAGTGGGACCGGCTCACGTCGTCGGCGCCGGCCCTGCTCGTCGACCGGCAGCCGACCGACCCGGCGTGGCTCTTCTACACCAGCGGCACCACCGGACGGCCCAAGGGAGCGACGCTCACCCACCGAAACTTGCTCATGGCGTCGCTCAGCTACTTCGCCGATCTCGACCGGGTGCTGCCGCAGGACTGCATCCTGCACGCCGCGCCGCTGTCGCACGGCGCGGGGCTGTACGGGCTGCCCCACGTCGCCCGCGGAGCGGTGAGCGTCGTGCCGCACTCCGGTGGGGTCGACGGCGACGAGATCGCCGCCCTCCTGAACCGCTGGCCGGGCATGTCGCTGTTCGCCGCTCCCACGATGGTGAAGCGGCTGGCCGGCGACCGGGCCGTCGCCGCCGCCGACCTGTCCCACCTGAAGACGATCATCTACGGTGGCGCGCCGATGTACCTCGCCGACCTGGAGGACGCCCTCGGCGTCTTCGGCCCTCGGCTCGCCCAGATCTACGGGCAGGGCGAGACGCCGATGACCATCACCGCCCTGTCCAAGGCCGACCACGCCAACCGGGACCACCCGCGCTGGCGAGAGCGCATGCAGAGCGTTGGCTTCCCCCGCACCGACGTCGAGGTCCGCGTCGTCGACGACGACGACCGCGAGCTGCCCGCCGGCGAGGTCGGCGAGGTGGTGGTCCGGGGCGACGTCGTCATGGCCGGCTACTGGGACCAGCCCGAGGCCACCGCGGAGACGCTGCGCGGCGGCTGGCTGCACACCGGCGACGTCGGCAGCTTCGACGACGACGGCTGTCTGACGCTGCGGGACCGCTCGAAGGACCTCATCATCAGCGGCGGCATGAACGTCTACCCCCGCGAGGTCGAGGAGGCGCTACTCCGCCACCCCGACGTCCGCGCGGCGGCCGTCGTCGGCCGGCCCGACCCGGAGTGGGGCGAGGCGGTGGTCGCCTTCGTCGTGGCTGCCGACGGCGCCGCTCCGCCACCAGTGGCGGACCTCGACCGGGCCTGCCTCGAGAGCATCGCCCGGTTCAAGCGCCCCAAGGACTACCGGTTCGTCGACGCCCTGCCGACGAACAACTACGGCAAGGTTCTCAAGCGGGAACTGCGCGAGCGGGTCCGGACCGACGCGGAGCAGCCCGGGACGTCCTGAGTCCGTGGCCGACGACCCAGGGGGCCCCGCCCGCGGTGGGCTGTTAGGTTCGTCACACTCGGCGTGGCCGGTGGTGCTCTCGGTCGGGCCGGACTGTGCGTGCTGGTTCCTGTTCCGCCGCTGAGGAGGCCCCATGAAGCTCGCCCTGTACCTGCCGAACTTCCGCGATCACGTGACCGTCCAGGAGCTTGCGGACCTCACCGACCTCGCCGAGGAGCTCGACTTCGACTCCGTCTGGACACTCGACCGGATCGTCGTCCCGGAGGCTTCCGACCGTGAGGAGCTGGTCAACTCCTTCGGGATGATGACCGAGTTCCCGAAGCAGCTGCCGGTCTCCGCGCGCGGCAAGTGGTTCCAGGGCTGGCCGCTCCTGCCCTGGATTGCGGCTCGGACGTCGAAGGTGCGGATCGGGATGAGCATCACGGACACGCCGTACCGCTCCCCGGGTGTCTTCGCCGCCGAGTGCGCCACCATCGACCACCTGTCCGGCGGCCGGCTCAACGTCGGCGTAGGCGCGGGCTGGATGCCCGAGGAGTTCGCGGCGTCGAGCGCGACAAACATCTTCCCGCGGCGGCACGCGCACGTGCGCGAGACGATCGAGATCTGCAAGGGCGTCTGGACCAACGAGACGTTCGATTACCACGGCGAGTTCGCCGATTTCGACCCGTGCGGGTTCGGCCACCAGCCGGTGCAGAAGCCGCACCCGCCGATCTTCTTCAGCGGGCTGCGGGACCCGAAGCGCTCGGCCAACCGCGTCGCGAAGTACGGCCTGGCGGGCTGGATCGGCATCCAGGACACCCCCCGGGAGCTCACGGAGTGGCGCGGGGCCATCGCCCGGGAGCTCGAGGAGCTCGGGAAATCCATCGACGACCTCCAGATGTGCAGCATGATCTGGTTCACGATCACCGACACCGAGACCGACCAGACGGACAACGGCAAGGTGTCCAACATCCTGGTCGGCACCGCCGCGCAGATCACCGACATGCTCAAGCGCTACAAGGAGGCCGGGCTGACGATGCCGCTGCTGTGGCCGCCGTTCAAGGACGTGCCGGTCTCCAAGACGCTGGACGACCTCAAGCGCCTTCAGGAGGAGATCATGCCGAAGGTCGAGGCGGCGTAGCGGGACGAGCGCTAGCTCGACACCTTCCCGGGCGCGAACGCGTCGAGCACGCGCTCGGCGTACGCCAAGGCCGGACCGGCGTCGACGTCGGGCGAGCCGACCCGGGGCGAGAAGTTGAGGTCGAGGAAGACCTCGGTGACTCCCTGGCTGCGCAGGTCGACGAGGTCACCGAGCACCTGCTCGCGTGTCCCGTGCAGCGGCCGGCGGTGCGGGCCGGGGTCGTCGTCGACCAGGTCGACGAGCCCGCGCACGAGGATGCGCACGGCCTCCGGGTCGCGCCCGACCTCACGCGCCCCGTCGCGCACCGTCTCGACGGATGCGCCGATCCGGGTCAGGTCCTGCCGGCTGCTGCTGATCCAGCCCTGGGCCAGCCGCCCGGCGCGGCGCAGGGCCTGGGTAGCCGCGCCACCGACGAGTACCGGGGGGTGCGGCCGCTGCACCGGCGACGGGGCCACGTGCGAGCGCGGCACGGTGTAGAACTCGCCGGCGAACTCGACCGGGTCCTCGGTCCACAGCGCCTGCAGGCAGCGCAGGTACTCCTCCATCCGGGCGCCCCGGCGCTCGAAGGGCACGCCGGCGGCGGTGTATTCCTGGGGCATCCATCCGATGCCGACCCCGACGGTGAGCCGGCCGTTGCACAGCACGTCGAGCGACGCCATCGTCTTCGCGAGCAGCGCCGGTGCCGTGAACGGCGCGCAGACCGTGGCCGTCCCCAGCCCGATCCGCTCGGTGTGCCCGGCGACGTAGGCGAGCGGCACCACTGCGTCGTGCACGGCGCAGAACGACGGGTCGTGCACCGGGCGGGCCGAGGGGTTGTGCGCGGCGACGTAGGACGGGTCGAGCTCGCCGTCGGCGGGGACGAGCAGGCGCTGGAAGGTCCACAGCGACGCGTACCCGAGGTCCTGGGCGCGGCGGGCGACGTGCCGCATCATGTCGGGCGTCGCCCAGCTCCCCGACACCGGCAGGCCGAAGCCGAGCAGGGGCAGGTCCGCCGACACGGACAGGACTCTGCCAGGTCACGACCGCAGGCGCAGCCGGAACCACCGATCCTCGTCCGGTCGTACACTGTGATCGCGCAGACCTCCGAGGGCTCGTGACCAAGGCACCGGACGAGCCGCGGGCACTCGCCCGGGACGCCGCCTCGCTCACTGACCTGCCCTCGGTCGAGCTGCTCCGCCGGGCGAGGGAGGTGCGCGACGCCGAGCCCGGCACCCGGACGACGTACTCGCCGAAGGTGTTCATCCCGCTGACGCGGTTGTGCCGGACCGTTGCGGCTACTGCACTTTCGCGACCGCGCCGCGCACGCTCGCGGCGCCGTACCTCTCGCCGGAGGAGGTCCTCGCCGTCGCGGCCCGAGGGGCAGAGTCCGGCTGCGCCGAGGCGCTGTTCACCTCGGCGAAGCGCCCGAGCTGCGGTACGCCGCCGCGCGCGACTGGCTCGGCGAGCAGGGCTACGCGTCGACGGTCGACTACCTCGTCGCGATGTGCCGGCTCGTCGTGGAGGAGGCCGGCCTGCTGCCGCACGCCAACGCGGGCGCGCTCGACGAGGCGTCGCTCGCGCGGCTGCGCGAGGTGGCGCCGTCGCAGAGAATGATGCTCGAGTCGCTGCGCGCCGACCTGGCCGCGCCCCGGGGGGCGCCCGACAAGGCGCCCCAGCGGCGGCTGGCCACCCTCGAGGCGGCCGGGCGGCTGCAGATCGCCTTCACCACCGGCATCCTCGTCGGCATCAGCGAGAGCGAGGCCGACCGGGTCGAGGCGCTGCAGGCGATCGCCGGCTGCCACGACCGGCACGGGCACGTGCAGGAGGTTCTCGTCCAGAACTTCCTGCCGAAGCCGGGCACGGCGATGCGTGCCGCGCCTCCCTGCCCACCGGAGGAGCACCTGCGTGCCATCGCGCTCCCCCGGCTGCTGCTGCCGCCGGAGGTCCACGTCCAGGCGCCGCCAAACCTCGTCGAGCAGGACACGCTCTGCGACCTGCTCGACGCCGGCATCGACGACTGGGGCGGGGTTTCGCCGGTCACCGCGGACCACGTCAACTCCGAGCGTCCCTGGCCGGCGCTGTCGGTCCTGCGCGCAGCCACCGAAGCGGCGGGGCGCACCCTCGCCCCGCGGCTGACGCTCTACCCGGAGCACGTCCGCGACCCGCAGCGGTGGCTCGACCCGGCGCTGCGCTTCGCCGTGCAGGACCGGTCCGACGCCGAGGGCCTTGCCCGCGACGACGCCGGTGCGGTGTGGCCCGAGCGCCACGCCGCCGCAGCGAACGTCGGCACCGGCACCGGCACCGGCGCCGAGGTCGTGCAGGTCGGCCGCCGCTCGACCGCGTGGTACTCCGGGGCCGACACCGCGCCTCCGCAGCTGCTGCCCGCGCGCGGCCCGGGCCGGCGGACGGGTGCGCGAGGTGCTCGACGGAGTGCTCGCCGGCCAGGATGTCGACGAGCTGGAGCTGGTCGACCTGTTCGCCGCGCGTGGGGCGGAGGTGGCCGCGGTCGCGGAGGTGGCCGACGAGCTGCGGCGGCGCGCGGTCGGCGACGAGGTGACCTTCGTCGTCAACCGCAGCCACAATTACACCAACGTGTGCACCTTCCGCTGCACGTGCTACGGCTTCTCCAAGGGCCCCCTGTCGCTGAACCTGCGCGGGAAGCCCTATCTGCTCACCCTGGACGACAACGCGAGCCGCGTCCGCGAGGCGGTGGCGGCCGGCGCCACCGAGGTCTGCCTGCAGGGAGGGATCCACCCGAGCTTCGACGGCAGCTTCTACCTCGACGTGGCGCGGGCGGTGCGCGGCGCCGCACCGGAGGTGCACGTCCACGGGTTCACCGCGCTGGAGGTGTTCGAGGGCGCCCGCGGCTCGGGGTGGACCTCGCGGCGTACCTTGCGGATGCTGCAGGAGGCCGGCCTGCGCAGCCTGCCCGGGACCGCTGCGGCGGTGCTCGACGACGAGGTTCGCGCAGTCTTGTGCCCGGACAGGGTCACCACCGACGTATGGCTCGAGGTGCACCGCACCGCGCACGCCGTCGGACTACGGAGCAACATCGCGCTCATGTTTAACTTGGTCGAGCGACCGGTGCACTGGGCGCGCCACCTGCGCACCCGCGCGCTGCAGCGCGAGACCAGCGGCTTTACCGAGTTCGTGCCGCTGCCCTTCGTGCACATGGCGGCGCCGGTGTACCTCAAGCGCGGTGCGCGCCGTGGACCAACCTGGCGGGAGGTCGTGCTCGTGCACGCGGTGCCGCGCACGGGCAGGCGCTCGACGTCGACGTGCTGGCCGGCATCGCGGGCTCGGCCGGGCGTCCGGTGCGCCAGTGCACCACGCTGTACGGCCGGGAGCCGCACGAGTCGGCGCTCGTGCCGGAGTAGGCCGCGCGGCGAAGGCTCTCGTCAGCCCAACCCCAAATCATGCGGTCGCCGTGCTGACGGGCCTGGCAGCCAACAGGACGTGTGCTGCTCGACCACGTGCTCGGACCGCCGCAGTGGGGCTGGTCTGCAACTCCTGGTTGCTCGATGCGCTAGGGGCGGTCGCTGCTGAAGTCACGATTGGCGAACGTCGACGCGCCGCTGCTGATTTACGTCTTCAAGCAGGGCCGCGACGACCCTTATCGGCAGCTTCGACGGGCACGGGCTGCTGCCGACCACCAGGACATCGTCCGTACCGGGCTCAGGATGATCCTCGAAGCCCAGCCCGGCATCGAAGTCATCGGCGAAGCCGCCGACGGCCGCGAGGCAGCGGCCCTGGCCCGCGATCTCCGCCCGGACGTCTGCCTGTTCGACATACGCATGCCCTACATCGATGGCATCGAGGCCACCCGACAGCTAGCCGGTCCCGACGTCGAGGAACCGCTGGCGATCGTCGTGATCACAACCTTGGACCTCGACGAGTACGTGCACGGCGCGCTGAAGGCCGGCGCCCGGGGGTTCCTGCTGAAAGACGCCGGGCCCGACCTGCTGACTCAAGCCATCCATGCCGCCGCGCACGGGGACGCGCTCATCGCGCCGAGCATCACCGAGCGGCTCCTCGCGACCTTGGCCCGCACCCGACACGGCGAGCCGCCGCAGCCGCCGCGAACCGCTCACCAGCCGAGAAGAGGAGGTTCTCGCCACGGTCGCTCAAGGCTGGACCAACCACGAGATCGCCGAGCACCTGTACATCAGCATCAGCATCAGCACGGTCAAGACCCATCTGGCCAGCCTCATGCGCAAACTCGACGCCCGGAACCGCGTCGAGATGGCCATGTGGGCTTACGAAACCGGCCGCGTCAGGAAGTGACGGCGACGGGTCCATGCCGAGCAGTAGCTCATCGGGTAGTGCTCTACCAGGCGGGCCCCCGGCGAGAGGGTTGGATCAGCCCGGGGCCGGCGTCGAAGCGTCAGGGGCCGCCCAGGACTTCTGTGCTGGCTGCTCTTTGTCGCTCCGGAGGCGGGTGGCGACGGCCCTGCACCGCGAGCAGGAGCAGGGTCAGCGCGGCGGCGAGTGCGACCAGCAGCAGGGCGACGGGGTAGCCCAGGTGCGGGCCGGCGAGCGCGAGCAGGTACGGGATGGCTAGGCCGGCGTAGGCGAGAGAGTAGAAGATCGCGACCAGGCTGCCGAGCTCGCGAGCCGGCGCGAGGTGTTCGACCTCACGCAGACCGCAGAGGATGCACATGCCGTAGCCGGCCCCGAGCAGGAGGGCGGCGCCGGTGGCCGCGGCCAGGCCGGGGTGGGCGGCGGCGGCTGCGGCGGCGAGGCAGCCGGCGGTCACCAACGCCAGGGCTGTTGCGGCGGCGTCGGCGGTGCCACGAGCCCTCGAGGCGTCCTGCAGTCGGCGGCCGAGTGGCTGAATGGCCATCCCGGCCCCCAGCGCGAGGGCGGCCAGCACCCCCGGGAACGCCACGGTCAGGCCCCCGACGGGTCCGGTGGCGTGAGCGGGCAGCGTGGTGAACACCAGCGTCACGCTGCCGAACACCCACGGGCCCAGCGGAACCACGACCCTGGTGAAGCGGCGGGACCTCGCGGAGCTCGGGAGGCCGCGCCGGGCGTCCCGGCGCCTGCTCGCGCGGGCCGGGACCGTCTCCGGAGTCCGCGGCAGCAGGACCAACGCGGCCGCGGCCAGCAGCAGATGCAGCAGGTAGGGCAGCAGTTCCGGCTCTGGCGCCCACTGGGCGAGCGGCCCGGCGACGAGAGGGCCGGCTGCGAACCCTGCTGTCAGCGCGAGGGCGCCCCGGCGGGCACCGGCGCCGGGCGGGGCGTCCTCGGAGAGCTCCTTGACCCACGCGGTGCCGACCGAGAAGGCCCCGCCGGACACAACCCCGGTGAGCAGCCGCCCGGCGTACAGTCCCGCCGGACCCCACCGGCCGGTGATGAGCACGCCTGTCGCGACGAGAGACAGCGCCGCGAAGCCGAGCATCAGCGGACGCCGACCGTATCGGTCGCTGGCCGGCCCGGCGAGCAGCAGCCCCGGGATAAGGCCCAGCGCGTACACGCCGAAGATCGCCGTCGCCTGCGCATCCGACAGGGCCAAGGTTATCCGGTAGACGGCCAGCAACGGAACGAACTGGTTCGCGCCGTACCCCACAGCGAACATCACCAGCGCGGGCCACTTCCACGCCGCAACCGCGAGCTGGCCGCGCTGCTGCCTGGCCATGCCGACCGAGTCGGTCACGTGCTTCCCTCCCTCTCGCCAGTCGTGCTGCTGGGCGACCCTGCGGTGCTGCGGACGCGGGCCCGGTCGTGCTCGCACGCCGGCTGAGCCTCACGGAGATCGTCGTCGCCTGCCAGCATCCCTCGGTCGCAGAGGCAGCGGGCGGAGGGGTGCTGCGGGACCTAGACCGGACTGGCGGCGTCCTTCCAACCAGCTCTGCCGCCGGAGCCGGAGGTAGGTCAAGGTGACGAGCAGCCTGCGTTCCTCAACCATCGGCCGGTAATACTCCTGCCCGTCCGGATGGTCCTGCCCGGCGAGGGCTGTGCAGCTCGACGAGGTACTTGCCGCAGGACCGCCCGGGGCGACGCGGCCCGGGCGGCCCGTCAGGCTCCGCCTCAGGCGTCGCCGCGATCGCCGTCCAGCGGCGCCGTCCGCACATGCCCCGGGCGGCCGACTTGCTCGGGTGCCGTCAGCAGGCGGGCCTGAATCCCGTCCAGTGCGAGGTCCAGGGCGACCTGTAGAGGGGTGACCGAGCGGGTCGCGTGGGCGAGCAGCAACCCGCCTTGGGCGGCGGCGAGCAGCCCGAGGGCCAGCGCGTCCGGGTCGGCATCGGCCGGGAGCTCGCCCCGCTGCCGCATCGCCCGCAGCCCGGTCGCGAGCCGGTCCTGCCAGGAGGCGAAGCCGACGACGAGCGCGGCGCGGGCGACCTGGTCGCTGTCGGCGAGCTCACTGGCCAACCGACCGAGCGGACAGCCCCCGGCGCACCCGTTCTGCTCGTTCAGGGCGACCACCCGGTCCCGCCAGCGGCGCAACCCGGCGATGCAGTCCAGGCTGTCGAGCTCGGGCTGCTGAGTAGACAGGACCTGCTCCACCTGCCGCTCGATGACCGCGCGGACCAGCGCGGACTTGTCGGTGAAGTAGTGGTAGAGCTGGGACTTGCTGGTGGCCGTTGCGACCCGCACGTCGTCCAGGCTGGTGCCGGCGACCCCCTGCTCGTGGATCAGCGCGGCCGCGGCGGCAACGACCCGGTCGCGGGTCGCCCTGCCCCGGGCGGTGAGCACCGGCTCGGCAACGGTCGCGGTCAGGGGCATGTCCTCGAGCGTACCGCGAGTGGACTTGACAGTCCAGCCGGATGCCGGTAGGCATGTTGGACCGTCTAGTCCACGCCGAACCTTCTGGAGAGTCCGTGTCCCGTCTTGTGAACGGTCAAGCCTTTCCGCCCCTGCAGCTGCCGCTGGTGGGCGGCGGGACGTTGTCGCTGCCGGATGATCTGGCTGGTGGATTCGGTGTCGTCCTGGTGTACCGGGGTGCGTGGTGCCCGTACTGCAAGGGCCAGCTCGCCGCCTTCTCGCGGGCCAAGGACAGCCTGGACGGCGCCGGGATTCAGGTGGCCGCGCTGTCGGTGGACGACGAGCAGGCCTCCAGCGCTCTGGTGGACAAGCTGCGTCTGAACTTCCCGGTCGCGCACAGCGCCGACGCCGACAAGGTCGCGGCCGAACTCGGGTCCTACGTCAACGACGAGCCCCGCTACCTGCAGTCCACCGGGTTCGTGCTCGCCCCCGACAGCGCTGTCGTCACTGCCGTGTACTCCTCCGGTGCGATCGGCCGCCTGCTGCCCGACGACGTCGTCGGCCTCGTCCGCTACCTCCAGGACCACGCCTGACGGCCACCCGACCAGCCGGCTGCCCACGGGGCGGCTTTCGGCCGGCCGTCGGCGCTTCCGACACGTCTCGTTGCGAAGGACCCCGATGGACCTGCACAACCGCTCGATCCTGCTCACCGGCGCCGGCAGCGGCATCGGCCGCACCCTCGCTCTGCAGCTGGCCGGATTCGCCCCGCGGCTGACGCTGGTGGGACGCCGCGCCGGGCCGCTGCAGGAGGTCGCCGCCGGGAGCGGGGCGGGCACGCCTTCCCGGTGCCGTGCGACCTGACCGCGCCGGGCGCTCCCGCGGCCGTCGTCACCGCAGCACAGCAGCAGTTCGGGGGCATCGACGTCCTGGTCAACAACGCCGGCAATGTCCGGGCCGGTCGACTCGAGGTGGTCGAGGAGTCCGAGGTCCTGGCCCAAATCGCGCTGAACCTGTCCGCGCCGATCCTGCTGACCCGCGCGGCGCTCCCGGCGCTGTGCCTCCGGCGACGGCCTGGTCGTCAACATCTCCTCCGGGATCGCGCTGATCAGCATGCCGCTCTACGCGACGTACGCCGCCACCAAGGCCGGGATCGCGCACCTCGGTGAGGCGCTGCGCCGCGAGCTGCACGGCGAGGGCCGGGTGCACCGGCATCGAGCCGCACAACAGGGGCTGACCTGACCGTCCGCGCCGCCCGGCAGGACAGCCAGTGAGGCTGGTCAGCGAAGAGTTGCTCAAGAACTTTGTCGAGCTGCTCGTCCGCCTGGTCGAGTCGGCTGGCGCCGTCGTCATCTTCCTCGGCGCCACCATCGCCTTCGTCCGGTTCCTCGACGCCGCAGTGCGGCACCGGCACGAGCCGCACCGCTTCGTCGTCGTGCGGCTCGGGCTGGGCCGCTATCTCGCCCTCGGGCTGGAGTTTCAGCTGGCCAGTGACGTGCTTCGTACGGCGGTCGCCCCGACGCTGCGCGAGATCGGCGAGCTCGCCGCCGAGGCCGCGATCCGTACCGCGCTCAACTACTTCCTCGCCCGGGAGATCAAGGAAGAACAGGAGCAGCTCGACCAGCAGAGCAGCGGCTCGTCAGCCCGAGCACAGGATGTACACCCTGGTCGCCGACGGCGCGTGGCTGCTCACCACCGCGGCACTGCTCGCGGCAGCCGCAGCCCTCGCCGTCACCCACAACCTCACGGTCGCGCTGCCGGTGCTGCTGGACATGCTGCTCGCCGCCAGCCTGCTGCGGCTGACGGGGCAACCATCGTTCACGCAGCAGCTTGCTGGGACCGGGCTGCTGGTCGCCGTGAAACGCCTGGCCTCCTCAGGGCTGCGCCGGGCATCAGCCATCCGTCGCCCCGCTGTGACTGCGAGGTCGGCCCGCTCATGACGACGGCGTCCCGACTGCTCGTCGACTTCCGACTAGTCGTCGGGCCAGGCAGGTCGGCGGCCTCGCTACGGACGATGTCGGTGGCCTCCTTGTGGTCGTCATCGGCACCCGACCGCAAGCCGCGCACGATCGTGGGGTATGACGAGCAGGAGTTGGGTGCGAATGTGGGCCTGCGGAGTTTCTGCACTGAGTCCTGACCGGTTCGACGTTGAGGAAGGACGGAACACATGGCTGTTCCCGAGGCGCTCGCCTTCGACATGTACGGCACGCTGGTCGACCCGATCCGGATCTGGACGCGCCTGGAGCAGTACGTGCCCGACCAGGCGCTGCGCGTGTCGGAGGTGTGGCGTCAAAAGCAGCTGGAGTACAGCTTCCGGCTGACCGCGATGGAACGCTACGAAGACTTCGAGCAGCTGACCCGCAAGGCGCTCGACTACGCGCTCGCGGCGACGGGCCGGGAGCTCACGGGTGAGCAGAAGGACGCGCTGATGGCTCAGTACAACGACCTGGACCGGTTTCCCGACGTCGAGCCGGGCCTGACCCGACTGCAGCAGCTGGGGCACACCATGATCGTGTTCTCGAACGGGTCGCCGCGGATGCTCGATGCGCTGATGGACGCCGCCGAACTTCGTCGCTTCTTCGACGGGTTCGTCAGCGTCGACGAGGTCCAGGCGTTCAAGCCGTCACCCAAGACCTACCGCCGGGTCGCGGAGCGGCTCGACCGGCCGATCGGGGACGTGCGCCTGATCTCGGCTAACCCGTTCGACGACATCGGCGCGGAGTCCGCCGGCATGGCCGCGGCATGGGTCGACCGGTCCGGCGGCTTGTTCGACACCTTGCGGCCGCCACCGCAGCTGGTCGTCACGTCGTTGACCGAGCTGGCCGACGTGCTGGAGCAGGCCGGCCACGGCTGATGCGATACGACCGGCTCGAACAGCCCCGGGGGACAGGGCCAGGCAGTAGGGGGCTCGGGTGCCTGTGATCTTCGGAAGTCCGGCCAGGCAGTCCCCGCACGTCGACCACGCCGGGGGAGGGCTGGACATCGACCTATGACGACACCGGTTGGCGTTGCGGTCCGGTGGGTGGCGTGCACGTGCCGCGTCTCGGCACCCGCCCGCCACGAACGCGCTGTCGACGCGTGGCACGAGTGGTCCCTTGGCTGGGCCGGCGTTGAACATGCAGGAAAGGCGCAGTGGACTGCCCACCCCGGAACTCGCCGCGCTGACCGGGGACAGATCCCGAAACTGATCGTGGACGTGGACCGCGGTGCTGGCGACCGAGCCCTGGCCGCGCGCCGCGGACGACGACGAGATGGGAGGTGAGTCCGGTGAACTACATCATCGGTCATCCCGGCGACTTGGTGTGGGTCGCGGTGAAGGCGCTGGCTCTCTACCTGACCGCGGTGATCGGGTTTCGCCTCGGCGAGCGACGTACGCTCGCCGAGATGTCGCCGTTCGACTTCGTCGCGGCGGTCGCCGTCGGTGCCGTCGTAGGTCGCGTCCCGAACGCCAGCGACGGCAGTTATCTCGCGGGCGCCGTGACCCTGGTGGTCATCCTGTCCGCCCACGGGTTCCTGACCCGCGCGCGCCGGGTCCCGGCGGTGGCGGCGCTCATCGACCACGTCCCACGCCTGCTCGTGGCGCATGGGCAGATCCTGGATCGGGAGATGCGGCGCAGCGGGCTCACCATCGCGGACCTGTACGGACTCCTGCGCAAGCACAACGTCCGGGACCTGTCCGAAGTCCGCTATGTGATTTTCGAGCAGCGCGGCCACCTCTCCGTGATCCGCGAGCCCGGGTACTCCTACGACGGCGACGGGGACGTCTTGCATGGGGTGCTCCTGCGCGCCGAACAGGCCGCACGGTACTGAAACGGCACCGACGCTGGGTCCTACCGCTGACGCGGCAGCGTCGTCGTCGCACGCGCCGGGCGCGGCTTGCGCCTGCGACCGGTGCTGCCCAGCTCTCCGAGCGTCGAGTGAGTCCCCGTCCCTCACGGCCGGGACATGTGTGCTGCTCGCGCTGGTTCTGTCCGGTCCGGACTGCTGCGGTCAGCTGCCTGCTGCTTGTTGACCTTCGGGTATCCGGTAGAGCGCGGCGAGCTGACCCAGGGCGTCGACCGTCCAGGGTTCGCCGGCCTGCTCGACGAGCCAGCGCAGGAACTCCCACACGTCGCTGTTCACGGCGGTCTCGGTCAGCGGCACGAAGCGCTCGGGCAGGGCCGCGACCTCGACCCCGGCTGGGACCTGCTCACCGGACCGGGCTGTGAGGACCACCTCGTACACGCCTCCGGTCGACGTCCGGAACCAGCCCGGCTCCTGCGGCAGCGCCCGGCCGGTGACCGCGAAGTGGTCCGCGAACACCTGGCGGAACGCCGGGACGTGGCCGAGCTGGAACTCGGTCAGCACGACCTGACGCCGCCGCGCGGGCCGGTCGGTGATCTGTTCGCGGCCGAGCCACTGGATGCTCATGCCTGCTCACCTTGGATCTGGGTGAGGAACGCTGCCACGTGCTCGCCGATCTCGCGCCCGGAGTCTTCCTGCAGAAAGTGCCGGCCGGTGACCAGGACCGGTCCCTGCGCGCGGGGCAGGGCCTGGACGAAGCGGTCGGCGTAGGACGGCGGGAAGACGTCGTCCTCGCGGCCCCAGAGCACCAGGGCGGGCACCTGCAGCGACGGCAACTGCGTCTCCAACCACGCAAAGAAGCTGTAGGTGGGGGAGTCCTCGTCCAGTGGGATCAGGCGCGGGAACAGTACCGTCGGGAGCCGACTGGCCGGGTCCGGCATTGCGTCGGCGTACGCGCGGCCGGCTCTGTCCCGAAAACCGACGCGATCTACCACGGACAGGTACACGCCGCGGTCGGCCAGGCTGTTGTGCCGGCCCAGCAGGTGCGGACCGACGACCGGCGCGTGCAGCATCCGCCACGGCACGACCGTGGTGTGGAACGGCGACGGGTCCGGCCACGCCCAGGTGCTCATCAGCACCAGTGCCCGGACTGCCTGCGGATGGGACGCGGCGAAGGCAAGGCCGATCGGGCCGCCCCAGTCGTGCAGCACGAGCGTGACCTGGTCCAGCCCGAGGACCTCCAGTAGACCTGCAAGGTCAGCGACCCGCACCTCCAGCGGGTCGTCGTACGGGCTGCCCATCGGCTGCGAACCACCGAAACCGCGCTGGTCGGGCACGAGCACCCGGTGCCCGGCCCGGACCAGCGGCTCGATGGCGTCCCGCCACAGGAAGGACCAGGTGGGGTTGCCGTGCAGCAGCAGGACCGGGCTGCCCTCACCCTCGTCCAGCACGTGCAGCCGGGTGTCATTGACCACGACGTCGTACCCACGTCGGGCGAACGCCTCGGTCGCTGACACCTCCACACCCGGCATGACCAGACCGTATCCCGTCGCCCAGTCCGAGTTCCGGAGCAGGATGACGCGCGCGGGTCACGCCCAGCCGGTCGTCACCTCGATGGCGCCGGCGATGCTGCGGGAGACGGGGCACGCCGCGTGGTGCGTGACCAGCGCCCGCTCAGCGGTGTCGCGCTTGCCGTCCGGCACGTTGACACCGGAGTACGTCAGGTGGATACGGCGGATCACCAGGACCCCGCCATCAAGCTCGATCTCCCCGCGCGCGTGACCCACCAGACCGGTGGGCTCGATCCCCCGGGCCTTCAGCGCCCCGGCGAACGTCCCGGTCATTCAACCGGCGGTGGCGCCCACCACATGGTCCAGGGTGGTCGCGTGATCGGGGAAGCGTCCCGCCGGATACCCGTAGTGCTCGGCGACCGCGCCATGCGCGCCATACAGGACCGGCTGTTCCTCCGCCGGCAGGTACGCCCGCCGGACCGGGCCGCCCTCCCGCTCGATCCGTACCTCCGAAACGTAGACGACCTCGCCCATGCCCGCTCCTCAGCCTCATCGAAGGCACCGACCCTCGACCTTAGCGTTACCAGGTGTCAAGACCGAGTCTTGCCGGTTGGCCGGCAGGCAGGTAGCCGCGAGCCTCTGGCATTCCACACCCTGTCGAGTACCTGCGCCCACTGCTGCAACCGTTCGCACCGCTGGCCGCCGAGCCCGCCGCCGCCGACCGCGTGCTGCACCTTGGCAGAGTGCGCCCGGGCAAGGCCCAGCACGAGGTCGTCGGGCAGGACCGGGTCGGGCGCGTCCGGCTGGCTGTAGGTGTCGGCGCGTCCCACGAGGTGTGCCCCTCATCGCTCGGGTCGTTGCCGGTCGGGTGTCGGCCAGGGCGTGTGCCCACCAGGTAGGGCTACGGCGCTGCCGTGGTGGTGACGAGCAGTTCTGGGTGGCCGTCGCCGTTCGCATCGACGTCGACGTTCTCCGACTTGCAGCCAGCCGGGCGGAACGCGCGGCAGGCTGACATGCGCGACCCGGCCTGGCCAGGGCCGGCGACGTGCTGCTCGGACGCCCTGGATGAGCTGGGCGACGCCGGGGCGGTGCCGGTTTCGCCGGCCAGGTCGTCATCGGCCCAGCGCTCTCTGCGCCCTCCGGCTGCCGGCCCGGGCCGATCAGGTCGGCTCACCGGTGACGGCGGTCCGGGCTGGAGCAGGGCGTGTCAGCGGCCGAGCAGGCGGACCCCGAGGTAGGCGACGGTGCCGACCAGGAGCCAGGACAGCAGCCCGAGCAGCAGGGCGCGTCCGCCGGTGCGGCGCAGGGTGGGCAGGTGAATGCCGGTGCCGAGCCCGACGAGGGCGGCGGCGAGCAGCACGCCCTGCGCGGTCTTGGTGGCGTCCAGGGCAGGTGCGGGCAGGAGCCCGGTGCTGGCAAGGGCGATCGCGCCGAGGAAGCCTGCGACGAACAGCGGTAGCAGCGGTGGGCGGCGCCCGGTCGTGGCGCTCGCGGCTTCGCGGCGGCGGGCCAGCCCGACGCCGGCGACCAGCGGCGCCAGCAGCACGACGCGGCTGAGCTTGACGACGACCGCGGAGGTGAGCGCACCGGGGACGCGGTTGGCGGTGGCGACGGTCTGCCCGACGTCGTGGACGCTGGCGCCGACCCAGCTGCCGAACGCGACCGGGTCCAGGTCCAGCGGCCCGCGCAGTACCGGCAGCAGCAGGATCGCCAGGCTCCCGCACAGCGTCACCAGGGCGACCGCGACGGCGGTGTCGTCGTCGTCCCCGCCGGCGACCTCCTCCATGGCCGCGACCGCTGACGCCCCGCAGATGGAAAAGCCCGTGGCGATCAGCAGGGACCGGGCGGGCGGGACGCCGAGCAGCCGGCCGAGCAGCCGGGTGCCGGTGAAGGTGACCGCCACCGTGACGACGACGACGGCCGCGCCACCGAGCCCCAGGTGCAGCAGCTGCGCCAGGCCGAGCTGCAGCCCGAGCAGCACGACCGCGATCCGCAGCAGGCGGTGCGAGGCGACGTGCGTACCGACGTGCAGAGCCGGCCGGTGCAGGCCCAGGTTGGCCGCGAGGGCGCCGAGGGCGACCGCCACCGTCGACGGGTTGACTGCGGGCAGCAGGTGGGAGACGCCGAAGGCGACCGCGGTCGCCGCCGCGACTGCGAGCAGCCCCGGCAGCGGGGAGGCGGCGCCGGGCGGCGGCACCGGAGGGCAGGTCGGACGGCAGCGGCTGGGTGTGCGGGGGCTGCTGCGCACGGCGTGGAGCATCGTGGTCACGGTCACCTCCTACAGGTGTGGTCGGTCTCCAGGTTCACCTGCTCCGCCCGGTCCCGGTAGCAGTCACGCTCTGATGACCCCATCAGCGGAGCGGATGACCGGCCATAGCATCAGGCCATGAGGCTGACGCACGTCCCTGACCTGGACTCGCTGCAGCTGCTGCTCGAGGTCGCCGACAGCGGCAGCCTGGGACGAGCAGCGAACCGGCACGGGCTCAGCCAGCCCGCCGTGAGCGCCCGGGTGCAGGGCATGGAGCGGCTGGTGGGCTTCCCGCTCCTGACGCGCAGTGCCCGCGGATCGAGCCTGACGCCGGCCGGCGCCCTGCTGGCCGACTGGGCACGGGCCGTCCTGCAGGCCGCCGAGGTTCTCGACACCGGCATCGCCTCGCTGCGCAGCGACCGCGCCGGGCGGCTGCGGGTCGCGGCCAGCCTGACGGTGGCCGAGCACCTGCTGCCCGGCTGGCTGGTCCGCCTGGCCGCCACCCACCCCGACACCGCGGTGAGCCTGGACGCCGGCAACAGCGCGCAGGTCGCCAAGGCGGTCCTGGCCGGTCACGCCGACCTGGGTTTCGTGGAGGGGCCCGACCTGCCGGACGGGCTGCAGGAGCAGGTCGTTGCCCGTGACCGCCTGGTCGTCATCGCTCCCCCGTGCCACCCGTGGGCGCGGCGGCGCAAGCCGGTCGAGGCCAGCGAGCTGGCCGCCACCCGGCTGGTGCAGCGCGAGCCGTCCTCAGGCACCCGGACTTCCCTGGAGCTCGCCCTGACCGCGTTCGCGCCCCTCGCCCTGCCGCTGCTGGAGCTGTCGACCAGCAGCGGCGTGCGCTCCGCCGTCGCCGCCGGCGCCGGACCAGCCGTGCTCAGCGACTTGGCGGTCCGCGACGACGTCGCCGCCGGCCGACTCACCCAGGTCGCCGTCCGAGGCGTCGACCTCACCCGCCGGCTCCGGGCGGTCTGGCCCAAGGGCCAACGCATCGCCGGAGCCGCGGCCGACCTGCTCGGCCTTGCAGCAGGGACCGTCGCAAGCACGACTGCTATCCGCCCATAGTTGCGGCCCCTCCGCAGAGCCGGCGTGACGATGCTCCGACAGGAACGCGCCGATGGAGACCACTGTCTCGACAACAACCGGAGGTGGACGACCCCGGTGATGGGGCCGAGGAGCTGGGCAGCGATGTACCCGCCGACGTCGTGCGGGTGGACCTTGCCCTGGCTCCAGGAGGCGAGGGTGACCACCGGGTTGAGGTGTGCGCCGCTGCGTCGACCGAAGGGGCTGACGGCGATCAGACTGCCGGTCCCGACGAACAGCAGGCCGGCGAGCAACAAGCGGCTGCGGGTCGCCGCGAGCCTCACTGTCGCCGAGCACCTGCTCCCACGCTGGCTGGTGCGGCTCGCGGCGGAGCATCCGCACACCGAGGTGAGCCTGGACGCGGTCAACACCACCAAAGTCGTCCGGCAGGTGCGGTCGGCCGCGTTCTGGACGGGGTCGACCTGACCAGGCCGTTGCGGGCTGTCTGGCCGGCTGGCCGGCGCCTGGCCGGACCCGCCAGAGACCTGCTAGGCGATCGCGCAGCGTCCGGTCCCGTCACGACCCGGGTGAGTGCCGGCCGCCGCCAACCGCCGCGGCTCACGTCGTCGTAGTGAGCACGCTCGTACCGTCGCCGCTGACCACCTCCAGTCGGGTGAGGGACCCCGGGTCCAGCGCAGAGGCGCCCGTCACCTCGGCCGTGCCGTTCGTCGTCGCCCGCCAGGTCGCGGCCGGGGTGCGGTTCCCGCGGGCGTCGACGGCCCAGGCGGTGAAGGTGCCCTGGCGGGGGAGGTCGTGCAGGGTCAAGCGCAGCTGCGTCCCCCACGGACGGGTCTCCAGCTCCGCCAGCCCAGCGGCCCGGACGCCCGTGCCGCCGGGTTGAGCCGCCACCAGTTGGCGCCCAGCTACGGTGGTCCTCGCGCCGTCGGGTGCGGGGCTCGTCGTGCCGGGAAGCATTAGGACGGCGGCCAGGGCTCCGGCCGCGGAGAGCGCGGTGACGCCCAGCGCGGCGCCGCGCCAACGGCGCAGGCGTTCGCGGCCGGCAGCTCGTTCCAGCTCGACCATCGCAAGGGTCCGGGGCAGGAGCGAGCCAGACGGCGTCAGCAGATCGGCGAGGACCTCCTCGGCCGACAGGCGTGACATGAGGCCGGGCAGCGCGGCGTAGGACGCGAGCTCGTCCCGGCAGGACGCGCAGCCGGCGAGGTGGGCGTCGACCCGGGATCGTTCCGCTCCGTCGAGCGAGCCCAGCACGTACGCCCCCAAGGACTCGCGTGCGCCGTTGTGGTCGCTCACCCGGTCACTCCCATCTCCTCCAGCGCGAGGCGAAGGGCACGCACCGCGTAGTACGTCCGGGACTTGACCGTGCCCGCCGGGATCCCGAGCACCTGGGCGGTCTCGGTGACCGAACGGCCCAGCCAGTAGGAGTGCACCAGCACCTCCCGATGCTGCTCGGACAGCCGGCGCAGCGCTTCGGCCATCGTCCAGGACTCCACCGCCCGGCCCATCTCGTCGCCGGCGACGGCCACACCCGCCAGAGCACTGTCGTCGGCCGCCACCCGGGGCCGGGCCGCGTCGGCCCGGTGCAGGTCGGTGAGCACGTTGCGGGCCACCGTGAACAGCCAAGGCCGGACCGGCCGGTCCTGGAGCTCCAGGCGGCCGAGCTGACGCCAGGCCCGCAGCAGCACCTCCTGGACGACGTCCTCGGCGCGCTGCCGGTCGCCGGTGAAGCGCAGGCAGTACGTGAACAGGGCGCCCGCGTGCTCGTCGTGCAGCAGCCGCACCAGGTCGGCGTCCGCGTTCGCGCCGGGCTGCCGTGCGTCGCCCGGCGCGGCCTGGGGAACGGCCTGGAGCTGCCGCCCCTGACCCGCCGACCGAAGGCCACGCACTACCGGCGCCCGGCCGCACGAGCCGACGCCGGGCGCCCGGCGTCCAGCGTCATCCCGGCGAGCGCGGCGACCAGCGCGACCGTGACCGACAGCACGGCCACGACCTTCTCCGCGTACCAGATCGGCTCGTAGACCGGCGGGAACGGCCCGACGGCGGGCACGTGGACGTAGACCGACCCGACCAGCGCGGCGAGAGAGCCGGCCGACACCAGCGCCGCCGGCAGCCAGGACAGCCGGGTACGCCGGGCCAGCAGCGCCAACGCGGCCAGCACGGCGGCGACCGCCTGCGCACGGAACAGCGTCCCTTCGGTGATCTGCTCACCGATCAGCGAGTAGCCCGGTGCGAGGTGCAGGTGGATGTACCCCGACACCAGCAGCCCGGCCGCGGCCGCGACCCGCAGTCCCAGGTCCGCGCCCTGCCGGGCTCTCGTTGGGGTCCGTCTGCGGGTCGTGGTCACCGGTCCCCCTGCGCGTGTCGGCTGTCACTGTGCAGCACGGGCGCGAACCCCGGCCGGTTCACCGGCGGGCCCGGTGACCGTCTCGTCGACCAGGGTGAACCGAACGGGCCGGCCGTCCGTGACCACCCACATGACCCGCACCCGACTGCTGCTCGCCGCGATCCCCGCGTCGTTGCTGCTCGCCGCCTGCGGGAGCTCCGGCTCCGGCGCCGCCGGCGCCCCGTCTGCGGTGGCACCGACCTCGGCGGCCGGCTCGGCCGGGGCCTCGGCTGCCGGCGCAGCGACCACCTACACGGTGGCGCAGTACACGCTGCCCGCGCTCACCGTCGCACCCGGCACGAAGGTGCAGGTCATCGACGGAGACGACGAGCCGCACACCGTCACCGCTGACGACGGATCCTTCGACACCGGCTCCTTCGACAAGACCCACCCTGGCGCCTTCACCGCCCCCAGCAAGCCGGGGAACTACGCGATCAGCTGCAAAATCCACCCTTCCATGCACGGCACCATCACCGTGCGCTGACCAGAGGAAGAACCATGACCCAGCTCTCCGCCCGGACGACCCGGAGTTGCGCCGGCGCCGCCGGCGCACTCGTGCTGCTCGCCAGCCTGGCCGCCTGCGGCAGCAGCAACACCGCCAGCCCGACCCCGGCCACGACGCCCAGCAGCAGCAGCGCCGCCGCCAGCACGCCTGCTGCAGGACCGGCGGCGACGGGCAGCGGCAGCCTGTCCGCAGCCGACCAGAGCGGCGACGGCACCACCCTGAGTGTCGCGAACGTCAACCTCGAGGGCGTTGACGGCGGCTGGGTGGCCGTGCACACCGACCTGGACGGCAAGCCGGGGCCCGTCGTCGGCGTCGTCCAAATCAAGAGGGTGCGGCTCTTCTGGAGTGACGGCAGCGGTCGCCGGCTTCGGGATGGCTCACGGCTGACGCAGGCACGCGGGTGACGTCCGTGCAGTCACCGATCTTCTGCCCGACACGCCCTTCGAATCCTTCG
>JAABUN010000861.1_pt1 | contig 74477 bp, 79 predicted proteins | sample 5559311 | NCBI WGS metagenome assembly JAABUN01 (sample SAMN10711877, study PRJNA513370) | rock metagenome | isolation source: Antarctica rocks | place: Antarctica: Victoria Land, Siegfried Peak sud | reverse complement strand
AAAAAATGAAACGCACTGCTATGGATAACGATTATATGATTCAAGTTCTCAGTTGTTGTTTCATTGACAACATATTAGATTCTTCCGATTCCTTGTGTCAAGCTTAATTGAGATGCTCTTACCCTGCGCTGATATCGGCTTGCATATTCTTGATAAACAAACTCAGCACGTCTGCGAAAACTCTTTTCTGTTTGCAATAGCTTGTCTTCTAAATCAACAGCAGTTTCGGTTTCATCTTCTACATCTGCATCAAACAAAGTAGCCGCAACAGAATCGGAATCCTCGTCATTATTGCGGGAATCTAACAAATCTGCCTCTTGAGTACCAATAGGAATATCTAAACCTTGTTCTACAGCATACAAATAGATAAAATTCCGCAAAATATGCCGCTCAATAGATTGAATAAAAGCAACTACACTACTTTCTAATCGTTTAAATAAATTAGTGCGAGAAAAGCCCATTAATCTGCGCCCACCACGAAATAAACTACTAATTTGACGACTCTCAAGTTCTGTCAAAGGTTGGCTAGGTTTGGCTGCTATATAGTTTCCTAGCCCATAACGAGGTAGATTAAGCTGATTAATTACGTCAATTACCGATGCCGAATAAAGGTGCGAATAAGTATCATTAGACGTATCATCTAACTTGAATTTAACTGTACAAGGTAGACGATCAGGGAAATACGCCCGATTTCCATCAGCAAACTTTAAATATTTGCGATCGCATTCATCAGTTTGGGCATAGTTTTGTTTGATAAATGAGCGAGTACGGCGCACCATATACCGCTTCATTAATTCGCGCCAATCGTCAGGATGTTCGCTTTTTTCAAAGGCGGCTAAAGAGCGTACCAAGCATTGATGTTTGCGAGTAAACTCTAATTCTCCTACCGCACCTCCCCCTAACTTATTTAGTAAAGCTTCAGGTCGAAATCCTAAGTTTTGGTCTTCGGGAATAAATAGCCGCAGTTGGGCGGAAAGGTCAAGATAGGTTTTGTTATAAGGAGTAGCAGAAAGTAAAATACATTTACTTTCGTTAGCTGTAACATATTCTGCGATCGCCCGATAACGTTTTCCTTCACGGTTACGCAGATTATGACTTTCATCAATTAACACCACGCGATAGCGGCGCAAATTTGGTAACTGGTTTTGAACTTTACTAATTGACAAAACTTTCGCGTACAGTCGATATTTATCTACATATTCTTGCCACATTTTGACTAAGTTTTTGGGGCAAATAATCAAAGTTTCTAGCAAACAATCTTCTTGCAGAATCTTAGCCAAAGCCGTACCAATTAAAGTTTTACCTAAACCAACCACATCACCAACAATTACCCCACCGCGTCTAGTTACGTGACGTGCGGCTAATTGTACGGCGGCTTTTTGAAAATCAAACAAATTATCAAACTCTCTTGGAATGCGAAATTCCGACAATCCGGCGATCGCTTCATGAGACAAATGATAGGCAATTTTCAGATAGATTTGATAGGGTGGGATTACTTCAACTCTCGCCCAACTTTCATCAATTAACTCTGCCAATTCCTTAGAAATATCAATACAGCCGAAATCAAGCCAGCGATCGTTAAACCATTTTTGTAGCTTGTTAGCAAGCATCATGATCCAAAACATCAATATTCAATTCTCCTTGCTTGGCAAGTCCTGGTAAAGTAAGGTTGCTACTACCCAAAAAGCCTACCGTCGGCGTATTTGGATCGTGACGATGGACTAGGTATAACTTGGCGTGGAGGGGATGACGCAAAAATAGTTTAACAACTACTTTTCCAGTTTTAATTTGCCGACTTAACCGCCGTAAACCCGCTTCATCCTGGTTTGAAGGCGCACCAACGATTAGTTGTTGGCGCAATTGGGCAGCTATTTGTTTTTTGTAGCGCAAAATAGAACTATTATCGATACTGTTACGACTTCTCCCCAAAGCAAAAGCTGCATAGATTTCATCGCTAGGCAAACTCTGCATCCCAATCAGCAGACGACAACACAAGTTTTCGCCCCAACAAATTGCTCGATGGAGTCATCAATTTTCTGCCAACCTCGGAGATTAAAATAGCCGACACAAAAATCTGCACGATAAGAGACTTTGAGCGTTTCGCGCAGGTTGGGTAATAAAGGTAACTCAATGTTGTCAAATATTCTTGGCATTTTCTAGTTGCTAGTTTTTCGGGGAATTTTGGCTGCTAAATCGAAAATTTTAGATAAATTTATTGGCTATTAAAACTCTTAGTTTAACCAAGTGCGATCGCAATTATTTATCGAAACTTGCCCTAAAAATCTGGAATGCCCTCACCAGAGATTGTAGGATTATATACCAGCCTACACTTACTAATTCAAAGTTACCATCATCAAACACTATGAATCGCCTTCAAACTAGCCTCGCCATTGTCGGAATTATTGGGATTTTGAGTGGACAACCTGCGGCTATTAGCGCCCAACCTACGCAATTGTTAGTTGCTCAACAGAGCGAAAAAACCTATATAGATCGAGGATTAAATAAGTACGATCAACGTGACTATAAAGGAGCGATCGCCGACTTTACTGAAGCAATTAGGCTCAATCCCAATTCTGATATTGCCTACGAGTATCGGGGGAGTGCAAGAGATGATAATGGAGATCCCACTGGTGCGATCGCCGATTATCAGCAAGCGCTAAAGATCAATCCTGAAAGTCATAGCACTTACTACAACTTAGCTATTGCCTACACAAAGCTAGAAAATTACAAAGGTGCGATCGCAAACTTTACCAAAGCTATTGAGTTAAACCCTAATTACGCCGAAGCTTACGAAAATCGCGGTAATCTTGTTGATGACCAAGGCAATCATCAAGCTGCTCTTGAAGATTACAAACAGGCTATACGAATTAATCCTAGTAATGCTAGTGCTTATTACAACCAAGGTATTACTTACAGTCGTCTTAAACACAACCAAGGGGCGATTTCTAGTTTTAACCAAGCAATTAAACTCAAGCCCGACTATTTTGCTGCTTACAATGGACGAGGTAGCACTTTTGCTCGTTTGGGTGATTTACAAGCAGCCCTTAAAGATATGAATCGAGCGTTACAAATTAACCCTAAAGCTGCGGATACTTACTACAATCGAGGTCTGCTGTATATTAAACTAAAAAACAATCAATTAGCACTTAAAGATTTTCAGCAAGCTGCAAGTATTTATAAACAACAACAGCAGACAAAAGATTACCAAGATGCTTTAGACCAGATTAAAGAACTTCAACAAGCACTACTATAAATTTTCAATAAAACTCTACCTCCCGCCACGAGGTAGAGAAATACCTTTGATTTTTTTGAATAATGACACGGCAAAAGAATCAGTCATTCCGGCAATGTAATCTGTAACTTGTAATATTCTTGTATAAATATCTTCTTGCTCTCTAAAATTTGGAATTAGTTTCTTGATTAGATAGCTTTTCGATAAACTTTCATCGCTAATCGCGGTAATAAATTCTTCTAACAAACCGCTAATTACTTCGTAACCTGCTACTTTTACTTCTACCACCTCGCAAGACTCGTAGACATTTTTGCGCGTAATATCGATTATTTCTTTTAGCTTCTGACTCGATGCTATTTCTGTAGTTAAAGGACTGTCACAAGTTCCATTTAAAAACTTATCCTCACAATCTAAAAATACTTGTTTAACTTCGGTAATTAATTTGTGAATTGCTTTAGCTCGTAAATACTTAATGTTTTCTGTTTCATCACTTCCTAGCCCATCCAATTTTTCATTTATTAAGATATCGTGCAGCAATGCAGTTGCTTCTTTATAAGTGATGTATCCCATCTGAAAACCGTCTTCTAAATCAACAATGTGGTAACATATATCGTCCGCCGCTTCAACTAAAAAAGCTAAAGGATGTCTGCACCACCAAGCGAATTTTTGATTGCGAGGTATTAACCCTACTTCTTGTGCTACTTGAGTAAACAAGTCTTTTTCAGCTTGAAAAAATCCATGTTTTTTAGTGCTTTTGTTATTATCAATAGCATTGTATTTTTTAAATGAACTACTATTAATTCCCGCTTCTCTAGGATACTTTGTAAACGTCGCCAGCATTGCACAAGTAAATTGTACGCCTTTAAGTGCAGGTCTATTTTCTAATTTGGCTAAAGTCCTAAAACCTTGGGCATTACCTTCAAACTTTTTAAAATCTTTTAGTTGATTAGCTGATAATAAAGATAAAACCTTTTCAGCTTTCGCGCTTTTAAACCATTCTTGAATAGCATCTTCTCCCGCATGACCAAAAGGCGGATTACCAATATCATGCGCTAAACAAGCCGCCGCAACTATATCGCCAAAGTCTCTAGCTTGAAAATTTTGTAATTCTGCGTAATGTCTTTTAATAATTTCGCTCCCGACAAGTGTACCTAAAGTACGTCCTACACAAGAAGCTTCGAGGCTGTGACTTAATCTACTGCGAATATAATCATTTTCAACTAAAGAAAATACTTGAGTTTTATCTTTAAGTCTTCTAAAAGAGGAGGAAAAGATAATTTTATCAAAATCTTTTTCAAAAACCGTCCGTCCAGCATCAAAAATATTTGGTACAGCTTCTACCAAGCGGCTACTAGATAAAAGCTTGTGCCATTGCATTGTTGAATCCATTATTTATACTCAACAGCTAAGGACAAGTCTTATCTTTAATAGTAGAGGAACTTTACAGAGAATACGAATGCCCCTTGAATTGATAATTTTAATCGCTGCAATAGTTGTATCTTGGCTAGTGTTTACCGCGCTAATTAAGATCGTTAAGACAACAGCGACTACGGCAATTGCGATCGCCGGAATCATCCTAATATTGCAATTAGTATTTGGTATCGGCTATCAAGACTTGTGGGAACAAATAACCAAAATCCCACAATTAGTATGGAATATCGTTACAGGCGGCTAATTCCAGTCTTCGGCGGCTTTGATTTCTGTTTGCACTAATCTATCTTTCAGCTTAACCCAGTCAAGAGTTGAATTATTGATAGAATCTTGAATTAATTGCCCCTGTTGCAAGTACAAAAGACGCTGACAGAAAGCTTGAGCTAGTTCTAATTGATGATTTACCATCACAATTGTAGTTTCACCCGCCGCCGCCAAATTAGTCAATACTTGCAATAGTTGAGAAGCTCTACCCGCATCCAAAGCTGAAGTAGGTTCATCTAATAACAAAATTTTGGGCTGAGTTACTAAAGCACGGGCGATCGCAACGGTTTGTCTTTGTCCTACCGAAAGCTGCACCTCTGTTCGCTCTAGCCACTCATTAGGGATGTGTAATTGGTCGCTCCAATACAGTATTCTTTGTTGAATCTGTGCCGTCTCTAATCCCCGTAAACTGAGGGGATATGCTAGGGCTTCTCTCACGGTCATACCTAGCAACTTAGACTCTTGTTGCACTAAAACAATCTGTTGGCGCAATTGAATAACCGGAATACTGCGATAATCTTGTCCCTCTAAGTAAATTGTCCCTGCACTCGGTTCACTGAGACGATTTAGCAACCTTAACAAAGAAGTTTTACCCGCGCCTGAAGCCCCAATTAAACAAATGAGTTCGGTTTTAGCAATTTCAAAGGAAATATCCTTGAGTAAGTATTGAGAACCCAAGGGCGCAGATAGGCTAACTTTATCTAAGCTTAGTTGTGCTGTTTGCACGGATGACTCGCAAATATTTAGGTTAATTTTCCAAGTGCGATCGCATTTGTGATTGTCCAGCCGTCTACCAACAATAGCAGCAGCGTAAACCCCAACAAAATTAAATACATCCAAGGTTGCGCCAAGGGGCGAACATCGGCGGTATCAATGCCTGTTTTTGCCTGTACTTCGTTCACCAATCGGGTAAAACCAGCAACGCGCATGGGGAGCAAATAGCCTTTACCGTCATTACTGAGAAAATAGTAAACCAATCCACCTTGACCAGTAGTTCGCGGTTTTAATTCCTTAATATCTGACCAAGCCAAAGACCAGCCTTTGCGAAAAAAACTAGGAACCCAGTTAGGGTAAGTTACGGAAATAGTGCGATCATCTAAAACTACTCTTTCGCTAAGGGCAGCATACAGCGCGATCGCACCCAAACCTATCCCCACCCACAATAAAGTAGGCGGTACGGGCGAACTTGTAACTTGCGAAAGAATTGGTAAAGGCGCAGTCAAAGCGGTATAAAGACTTAAAAGCGTCATCCTAATTAAAGGAGACAGGCGAAAAGTAGTTGAAGTCACAAAGTGCGATCGCAAAATAATTATTTTAATCCTAACAACAGGAAAAAAAATACTGCCAATCTTTCGCTAGTCTATATAGTCTGTGATGATTGGTTGCTCTGGGGGCTTATTTGAGGCAATTGGACGGTTGCCATCGTCTTCTAATATTTCTTGGATTTGAAAATCACTTTTACCGATCGGACGTTCGCCGTCTTCATTATAAGTCCCAGCTACTTCAAGGTGGTTACTAGAATCAATCGGGCGATCGCCGTCTTCGTTATAAGTATGCTCGTACTCAAGATTACTAGCACCAATGGGACGTTCGCCATCTTCGTAGAAAGATGATTGCGCCTGCACTTCACCCGCAACGATTGGACGTTCGCCGTCTACATTGAGTGTACCTATAACTTCAAGGGCATTGGGGTCAACTGGACGCTTGGTAGCTACATCACTTTTTTCAGGAGTTTTATCGGCTTTTTTCGATTTTTTTTGGTTATTTTTAGTCATTTTTTTAGAAAAAATACTTTTGAAATGTATCTTAGCGAGTAATCAATACTCAAACATCCTGCAAAAAGAGGAGATAATACATTTCTTCTCCCGAAAAACCTTACGGCGATTTCTAAGCTAAATTTGCGTTACTCTCGCAACCAAGCAAATAAGCTTTCTACAGTTAGCCTAAGTTCGCTGGCAAAAGGTGGTACAAGTAGCCGATCTTCTGGGTTTTCAAATACTTCTAGTTGCTGGTTAGGCGTGTAGACAAACACTGATTGCTCGTCAGGATCGATTAACCAACCCATTTGAGTTTCGTACTTGAGACAGTGCAAAATATTTTTGATAACTTTAGTTTGGCTTTGATCGGGGGAAAGAATCTCAATTGTCCAATCTGGTGCTAGGTGAAAAACGTTAGCAACGTCGCCATTGCGATCGCGCGGTATTCTATCCCAAACAAATACTGATACATCGGGAACCGTTGATCTACCGCCAAAGGTACATCTTAATTCGGGGAATGCTCTGGCGATGCGTTTAGATTTTACAGATTGATTAATGGCTGGTACTAATTCGCCTCTAATTACGCTATGCTTCCCTTGAGGCATGGGTTTTTGGATAATTTGACCATCAAGGTACTCGCTGGCTGGCTTTGTCTCCGGTAACTGCAAAAAGTCGTCTAATGTCAGCGACTTACTGGGAACTTGTACCATTTGAACCTTTGTTCTTTAGTATAAATTTTTGTCAGTCTAGCAAATCCTTTTACTCAGGCGATCGCTCTGGATAAATTTGAATGACAATACCACCAAACCGAGCCTCATCCGCCCAACATTTTTTGCTTTCGATATAGGCTGGGGTAAGCTTTTTTGGTATCTGCTACCAAGATGGTATTTCACTCATAGTTAGAATAATTTTTACATAGAAAGCGATCGCCTACACATAATCCATAAGGCGGTACCTTGTCAAATAACCCAAAATAGGTTATTTTATTAAATAACTAAATCATTTGCTAATAAAAAAGTAGGCATAGTAGTGAAGGCTGAACAAAAAAAGCTACCATTAGACCAGATTATTTTAGGAAATTGTAAATCGTTACTAAGTAATTTACCCGATGAGTGTGTAGACTTAATTGTGTCCTCACCTCCCTATAATTTAGGTAAAGAATACGAAGCGAAACAAGCTTTAAATATTTATTTAGAAGAGCAATCATTTATACTTCAGCAATGTAGTAGAGTTCTTAAAAAAACCGGGTCTTTATTTTGGCAAGTGGGAGCTTTTGCTGACAAAGGTGCAATTATTCCTCTTGACATTCGCTTTTTTCCAATTTTAGAATCCTGTGGTTTAATTCCTAGAAATCGAATAGTTTGGGTTAGGCAACATGGTCTTCATGCCCAAAAGAAATTTTCTTGTAGACATGAAACAATTCTTTGGTTTACCAAAACTGATAGCTACATATTCGATTTAGACGCTATCAGAGTTCCCCAAAAATATCAAAATAAAAAGCATTATAGAGGCGAACGCAAAGGAGAATTATCTTGCAATCCTGACGGTAAAAACCCCGGCGATATTTGGCTTTTCAGAAATGTAAAACATAATCATGAAGAGCAAACTATACATCCTTGTCAATTCCCAGAAGATTTAATTGCTAGAATTATATTATCTACAACTCTAAAAGATGGTTTAGTTTTCGATCCATATATGGGAACCGGGACTGTAGCAGTTGTTTCTAAGAATTATGAACGGCATTTTATAGGAACAGAAATAGACCCAGCATACCACCAAGTAGCTCTTAGGCGGCTTAGTGGAAAACCGGATATAAATGGCTATTTCCCAAATCTAAAAACCTTACGAGACTATGTAGAACGTACAGGTCAACCCATTGAAAAATTTAGATTTGATATGCAAGTTGGAGCAAAACCATCAGCAAGAAGTAAAGCAAAAATATACCCGGAAGAGTATCATTTGCAAGCAATGCAGGAGCGACTACTTTATGAAGAAACAGCTTTTGCTGCTATTTTACGAAATGAAGATATCCCGATAGATCCAAAATTAAATGGAAATGGGAAACCTTTTGCAAACGAAAAGATTAATGTGCAACTGGAAATCAAATTTTAAGAGTAATATATTATCTACTGTACAAGATTAATTTGACAGCGACTGGTGGGAAATTTGCCTGAATTTATTTGACAACGGCAACTTATTCTACTCTCAGCGATTCTCGAATATCTTTTTTCTTTATATACAGTAGATATGACGGATGTAGTTGTGTTTTGCGGTTCAAATAATCCCACGAGTCTTATTGGTACATCAAACACATGATTTTGCATTAAAGCTGTCAACTGTTGAACAGCTTGTTCATAATAGAGCGTGCTGTTAGAAGCCGGAAACATTTGAGCTTTTGTAATAATAATTACAACGTTTGTCGCAGATTGTGCGAAGATAGTACCCGCTTTAAATAATAATTCTGAACGCAATGTGTTATTTAATAAAAAAGGATAATTAGAAAACTGTATTTCAAGAATCGTCCCTGCTTTAGCAAAATCAATTGCTTTCCCCAAAAACCTATATTCAGCAGGAATGAGCGTATTATTCTGCCAACTTAGCTTAACTAAGGCATTTTTAACATACTCGTTAGTTCCTACGGGGTCAAATATTAGTTTTCCTTGTAGTCCCCTTTGATCGGAGGGTTTAATATGCAAAGGCATTTGAGTAAGAGTATCATGTATTTCTTTCCATTGTGAACTGTGGTTATTGTCAATAACGTTATCCGCATCGTTGAAATCTAAAAATTGGATAATAATAATTAGTTGTCCTCTTTTTCTTCAAGTAGTTTATTAATAAAAGTCATTGGTTCAATTTGAAGAGCTTTTGCTATTTCCAAAAATTCAATTAAATCTAAACGACGCTCACCACGTTCATATTTAGATACATAGGATTGTGGACGCGAAAGCTTTACTGATAGCTCGTCTTGAGTAAGTTTAGCCAAGTGACGAGCTTTTACAAGCAATGTACGAAATCGATTGTAATTTTCACTGAAAATAGATTTGGACACGCAAATTAATTTTTTGTTAGCAACATTTATGACAGTTAAGTTTTCATTAATGCCATAAAGCTTTGAGTTATATCCTAAAACCTAATATAGGATAAACCCAAAACAGGTTTTAGTTGTTATCACAAATTGTCCGCAACAATGACAAAGGTTGAGTTGTCTAATTTTTAAAGTACACAAGTAGGATGGTTATTTTATCAAGGTAAAATTTGGTGCTACCTTACGGTTAATGCGATCGCACTTCACTATAATATGACTGCCCTTATCCTTAACTTAAGTCCCACAATTGAGCTAACCGACGAGCAGTTTTTCCAACTGTGTCAAAACAATCAAGATTTGCGAATTGAGCGCACAGCACAGGGAGAACTAATTATTATGCCACCGACAGGATGGGGAAGCGGAAGCCGGAATGCTAGACTAACGCAGCGTTTAGGCAATTGGACAGACTCTAATGGAGCGGGAGTCGCTTTTGATTCTTCTACAGGTTACAAACTTCCCAATGGTGCAAACCGCTCTCCTGATGCTTCCTGGATTAGCCAAGAGCGCCTAGAAGCTTTGAATCCAGATCCCTCCAGATTTATGCCAATGGCTCCTGATTTTGCTGTAGAGTTGCGCTCTGCAACAGATGGATTACGGGCGACACAACAAAAAATGCAAGAATATCTTGATTGTGGCGTGCGTTTATGTTGGCTAATCGATCCCCAAAACCAGCAAGTAGAAATCTATCGGTTAGGGCAAAATGTAGAGGTGTTAAAGTCGCCTGCTAGTTTATCAGGGGAAGATGTATTACCGGGATTTGTGCTGGAGTTGACTGGAATTTTAGATTAGTGTTTTCTAAGGCAAATATTTTTGTACTACACTCCAACCCGTCAGCGATACCCAAACTAACCCAGCAAATAAAGTAACATTTGTGGCAATGTGAACGCGCCATGCCCAAGGTTTGATATTAATTAAAGTCGCACTTGCTCCAGATAGCAAGACTAGCGCCACAACTACTAACCCCGCTACATAGTGGGACGAATGACCTAAAGAGCCAAAATGACCCAAAGTCCCTACAATTCCAATTGCCAAGAGTAGTAAAACTAAACCAACTAAACTAGCACCAAGTATGTAGTGCAAAAACTTTAACCAACTAGGTTGAGCTATAGACTTGGTTCTAGTCCCAAACATCCAAACCCCTGTCACCGCCAGTAGCAAATAAGCTAGGACAGAAAAACCCATTGACCAAGCGGCTATTTTCCACAACCAAATAAACGAAGGTAAATTCAACCCTATTAACCCAATTTAAACTTAAGCGTAATGTATTCTAATAGCTACGTTACCTCACTTTTCAATTTTGTAGATTATCTAAAAGCAGATTTTAAATTTAACAAACGGGCAGCTAACTCTAGCAACCCGCAAGTAATGGAGTAAAGTTTCTCATTTTAGGCAATTTTTAAGAAACGGTAGTTAAATTCTCATGTTTTGCAGTAGCTAAACCTTCATTTGCGGCTTCTGTAGCCTGCCCGTTTAATTGTTGGATAAAAGCGCTGCTGTCTTCTTCGTCCATCGCCAAGCGATCGCACGGAATATTATCTGATAAAATCGAACTTGCCATCATGCCTGTATGAATCTCTAACACTGCTTGGGATGGCGCTTCAAATACTAACCGTTGTCCAGGAAAAACTACCCGCTCAAAATACCAATTTCCTGTATTAGAACTACGAGCTATTTGGATCTTGCTTGTAGCATTCACGTAGCAGCAGACAATTCGATTTGATTCATCCGATGGTATGGGATCGATTATTTGAGCCATAACTGCTAACTAGCTTATACGCCGCTTCTTAAAATTACCTTTTTAAGCTAACACTAGCGATCCCCATCGACTGTAACCTCTACTACCAACTGCCTACTATTTGGCGATCTGTTTCTTAAGGTAGAGAGACAGAATATAAATATTGTATTAAGATTTCGCGAACTTATCTATAGGTAATTGACGAATTATAGTATCGGTGTTAAGCGGTGAAGAAAAAGTTTGTTTTCCAGCAAATTCTTAGAAAAATTTAAACAAAATTCTCTCTCCCCTGAGTAAAGTAGATGTTATCGTAAAGTTATATGAATAAAATTCAGAAAACCTGTAAGCAAGTGATGTTTCATTAGCCTACAGAAGTGAAGGTATAAATTAAATCTGTAAACCAGCAGAACAACAATTTGTCTAAAAAAGAGTGTAATGCTGGCTAAAAATGGAAACTAGGACTAGATAGAAGTTAAAAACCACAATGGAAAACCGCATTCTCTACGTTCGCCTTCCGTGCAATCCTATTTTTCCGATTGGGGTTGTTTATTTAGCTGATGGCGTACATAAGCAATTTCCCGAAGTCCAGCAGCGTATCTTTGACTTGGGGGTTGTGCCACCATTAGATTTTAATACGGCTCTAGATGAGTGTGTAGATGAGTTTCAGCCAACGTTATTAGTATTTTCTTGGCGAGATATTCAAATTTACGCACCAGTGGGAGGGCGAGGCGGAAATCCGTTACAAAACGCCTTTGAATTTTATTATGCCAGCAATCCTTTAATTAAATTACGAGGAGCTTTTGGCGGACTAAGACTTGCAGCTTCTTACTATACCGAACTGTGGCGCAATCAAGGCTTAATTTCCAGAGGATTAAAACGCGCTCGAAAGTATCACAAAGAAGCTCGTGCGGTAGTTGGTGGCGGTGCAGTTAGCGTATTTTACGAACAGTTGGGTAATAAATTGCCCAAGGGAACAATTGTATCGGTAGGTGAAGGGGAAACCTTACTAGAAAAGCTGATTAAAGGGGAAGACTTAAAAAGCGAAAGGTGCTATGTAGTAGGAGAAGACAAACCACGCGATCGCCTAATTCACGAACAACCCACCCCAATAGAGAAAACCGCCTGCAATTACGACTATATAGAAAGTATCTGGACAGAATTTCAATACTATTTGCAATCGTCAGACTTTTATATTGGCGTACAAACCAAGCGTGGCTGTCCTCACAACTGTTGTTACTGCGTTTATACCGTAGTCGAAGGCAAACAAGTACGCATTAACCCCGCCGATGAAGTTGTAGCCGAGATGCGGCAATTATATGATCGCGGTATTCGCAATTTTTGGTTTACAGACGCGCAATTTATCCCGGCTCGACGTTATATAGATGATGCGGTAGAATTGCTGCAAAAAATTGTCGATTCCGGGATGAAGGATATTCACTGGGCGGCTTACATTCGCGCCGACAACTTAACCCCCCAGCTATGCGAATTGATGGCTAAAACCGGGATGAATTACTTTGAGATTGGTATTACTAGCGGTTCTCAAGAGTTAGTCCGTAAAATGCGGATGGGCTACAATCTACGGACAGTCTTAGAAAACTGCCGCGATCTTAAAACCGCAGGTTTCAACGATTTAGTATCCGTCAACTACTCCTTTAACGTTATTGACGAACGAATCGAAACTATCCGCCAAACCATAGCTTATCACCGAGAATTAGAAAAAATCTTTGGTGCGGATAAAGTAGAGCCAGCAATATTCTTTATTGGACTTCAACCCCATACTCATTTAGAAGACTACGCCCTCAAAAAGGGTGTACTTGAACCAGGTTACGATCCAATGAGCTTAATGCCTTGGACAGCCAAAAAACTCTTGTGGAATCCCGAACCATTAGGCTCGTTTTTCGGTCAAGTTTGCTTGCAAGCATGGAGGCAAAATCCCAATGACTTCGGACGCGAAGTTATGAATATACTAGAAGCTAAACTAGGCAAATCCGAGCTAGAAGAAGCTCTCAGCGCTCCGATAGCTAATGATAAACAGCTAGTTACAGCATCGTAAAGAGTTTTTTGTTCTCGAAGGTTCGTTTAATAAATTCTTAATATGTTACAATGTTCAATTTTACAAAAGTTAGCAGTAGCCCACGCTGAAAAAAGACCCCTTAATTTTGGGGTTTATTACAAAAACACTCTAGTTGCTCTGTGTCACGCTTTAGAAGATTGTATTTTAAGCTGTAGTGAGCCTCCCTTGGTAATTACAGCTTTTCAACGGGGCAAATGGTATCTCCAAGAAGCAGATAGATACAATGAATTAGCCCAAAAATCCCGGCAAGTAGCAATAATGGCGGCTCCCGACGCGGGATTTACTGAACATCCTACAAGCCAGTTAGCGAATGTAGATGTATTAGGACTAGACCCAAGCGACCCCGTAGCGCAAGAGTGGCACTTAATGATTTTGGGTTCTAGCTATACAGCAATGGTACTGTGTCAAGAATTATCTGAGGCAGACTATGGTACAGCCGGAATACCCGCCACCGATTTAGAACGAAAATTTTACGGCTTTTGGACATTTGAGCCTGTATTGGTGCAAGAAACGGTGGAAATTGCGATCGCGCATATTCAAACTTACAACCCCGAACTCGCTCAAAAACTAACTAACCAAGTAAAAGAAATAGTCGCCACCGCGCCAAATACTGAACAAGAAGACTTAGGCTCGATTGTTTCCCGCGTGGTTGATTATTTACAGACGAGTGAAGCTGATAGTAGTGAAGGGAAACACCAACAAGCCCTAGATAACAACTTAGTTTCTAACGAACTTCAGGCATTTTTACGTTTAGCGCAACTAATAGATACTGCCGATACCAATAACCAAATGACCGCCGCCGAAGTAGCTGCTTTAGCTGAGACTGTCGGACAAATGATGGATTTACCAGCTTGGCAGTTAAAACGCTTGCGTCTTGCTGGATTGCTGCATAGGGTCGCACCTTGTACAGTGAGCGTTGAGTATGGAGAAGCGCCTAGTTGTCCCTTGATGCCCGCCGCGCAGATATTACGGACAATGCCCCGGATGAGTGCGATCGCTCGTATTATCACCCATCAAAACGAATTGTGGAACGGTACAGGACAACCAGGCGGCTACGCAGGCGAGGAAATTCCTTTAGAATCAAGAATTTTAGGCTTAGTTACCGCCTTTCAAAAGCGCGTTACCGACTTACAAGCCTCCCACCATAGCGGCGATTCAGTGCTAATGCAGGTATTAGCAGAGTTTAGAGCGCAACAAGGACAACATTGGGAACCAAAGCTTGTAGATACTTTAGAACTGTTAGTGATGGGTCTGCAACAAGGTTTAAATTTACCCGTCGCTTTACCAAAAATCAGCGCTGGGATGTGGTTAATTGATGCTCAAGGTACGAATGTGCCAAATTTCAATGATAAGAGAGTAAAAAGCAGTGGATATTGAAGCCATTCGTAAAGGAAAAGTTGTACATTTACCAGGAGCTAATTTAGAGGACGAAGATTTCTCTAATTTGGATCTAACAGGGATAAACTTCGCTGGGGCAAATTTAGTCGGGGTCAATTTTTCTGGTTCAAAACTAGAAAGAGCGCGTTTAGACGGAGCAAATTTACTGGGAAGTCAGTTTTTAGGAACCGACTTGAGGGCAAATTTGTTAGGCGCAAATTTGATGCAAGCAGATTTGAGTGGTGCAGATTTGCGAGGTAGCAACTTAAGAGGTGCGAATTTGATGGGGGCGAAATTATCGCAAGCATCATTTGCGGGAGCTTTTTTAAGTGGCGCAAACTTAATGAGCGTCAACTTACAAGGTGTAGACTTTCGGGGGGCAGATTTGCGCGGAGTCAACCTTAGTGGGGCAAACTTACAAGGAGCAAATCTCAGTGGGGCAGATTTGCAAGGGGCGTTACTCCAAGAAGCCAATTTAGAAGAAGCTGATTTACGCAACGCTAATTTAGCCGGGGCAAATTTAACCGGAGCAAATTTGTTGTGTGCGGAGTTGGAAGGAACTAATTTAGCTGGAGTCAACTTTACAGGCGCTTGTTTGGTGGGGACGGTGGCTTAATTCGCGAATGCCGAGACAAAGCTTCCTTCGACAAGCTTTGCAACATCAAGGGATATATAGGCGAGGTTCTTAGATACATGATATACATGAGAAACAGGTAAATTGTACAATTCGTACATTTTGAAGGAAGCTTTACCCGCAAACGTTGCGCCCTATTGGAAGAATAAAAAGTAATCGTATGATTAGAACTAATCTTAGTGAAGCTCGTGATAATCTGTCAGACTTAGTTAATCGTGTAGGTTACGGTCAAGAGCGAATAATGCTTGAGCGACATGGAAAGCCAGTAGCTGTGATAGTTAGTCTTGAAGATATTAATCGCCTAGAAGCTTTTGAAGATGCTAGTGGCTCTGCGTTGCTTAAACTTAAGCAAGAAAAAGATGAACTTATGCTCTCGCTGTTTCTAGATTTGCTAATGGAGAAGGCTTTACAAAATTCTGAGGAATTGGAAAGTTACACAGAAGAGATGGTATCTGAAGATGATGAATTGATGGCAGGAGTGGTGCTTGATTCGTAATGGGTGGCAGATTTACTTTATTAAACGGCTATTTGGCAAACAACGCCGTGATTTACAAGCAGAAGTTCGCCGCCTGAAAGAGACTTTGCCTCCTGAAGACTATTTGAGTCACAGCAAGGTAAAACTGTACACAGCGATTATGGTTTCCATCAAAGAAAGAATTCCTCAAGACCCTTTCGCTGAATATTTTGCTTTATCTGGTCCACTCAAGAAGTACGGGCGAGTCAAAAAAATGGGATTGCCTAAGCGCTACCGCCTTTTTTTTCGTGCTTGGCAAACTCCAAATCACAAAGCAATCTTCATTCTCTGGCTAGGCTACCCCCGTAAAGCCGGAGATAAAAACGATTGCTATAAGGCTTTTACCAAAATGGTTGAGCGAGGCGACTATCCAGAGTCCCTTGACGAGTTACTACTGTTGAGCGACGAAGATTAAATGAAGCGGATGTATCATCGATGGTAAGATACGTTACCTACTCATCACCCAAGCCATAACGCTTAAAAAGCCTATCCCTACCAATCCAGCTAAGGGATTTTGATTAACGCCTGTAACCCAGTCGGGAACTTGCCCAGAATACTCAATCAATTGACCGACGTTGATAATATAGTAGCCCCAAATTAAACCGCCATGAATGCCAATTGATAAGCCTAGGCGGTTTTGACAACGGCGTTTTGCTAAAACTAGCGTTAATCCTAATAACAATAAACCGGGAAATTGTGGCGCTGTCCGGATCATTTCTGATAGGGGTTTAATAAAATGCAAGCAGGCAAATATTAAAGCATTTATCCAAATTGCCAATTTTGCGTAATCGCGCTGTAATTCATCGAGCAGCCAACCGCGAAATAATAATTCTTCTGCAAAACCAGTTGCGATCGCAACTAACAATCCTTCAAAAACTATTTTTACTTGTATCCCCTGCTGCCACTGTAACCAACCTAACAATCCTTCTAAACTAAATAAGCTCAAAACTGTTATTAAGCCAATTCCCAACCCTACTATTAATTCTCTACCATTAGCCCTACTACCTACTAACCCGTAATAACGCAATAGTTGAGGTTGGCGATAAACGTGCTTTCCCCACAGTTTCAGCAGCAAAACAAACTCAGCATACAACAATACAATTGTCAAGATGCTAGATAAATTGCGATCGCCGACATAAGCGTAGATAGGTAAAGCAAAGGGCAACCATAACAGCAGTATCCCTAGCACAAATATACTCAACCTTAGCGGGGCTGGGTAAGAGGCGATCGCAATAAAGTTAATTTGCTTCAACCCTACTCGTCTGGCTCAATGGTGCTTTGTAAACCGTGATTATTCATAGTTTCACTGTAAAATTCTGCGTGTTCTTGAGCGCAAGTAATGACCAAAGCAATGCCATTACTATGAGCTTCCATCATGATACTGACTGCTTGGGGCTGGGTGATGCTATTTACGGTTTCCATTAAGACTTTTACCACAAATTCCATGCTATTAAAGTCGTCGTTATGCAATAAAACGCGATACCGAGGCGCTATTTTACGGACAGTTGAAGGCTTTAGTATGGTTTCAACAGACACAGGTTTCTACTCTTTTGTTACTTAATTACAACTAAATAGTTGTCAAGCTGTGGCTCAACACTCATTAACTTATTTTATAGCGTATCAATGGCAATGGGCGATCGCACCGTAAATAAAGGCAGAAAAATCTAGAATAAAGCAAGTGACCCAAGCCTGTCACTGCGAGGAAGAATTAAAGATGAACTCTAAAACTAATTTTCAACCGCTACAAATTGTTTGTTTAGAACATCTTGCTACTTGTTTGTATGCCGAAGTTATCCAAGTTGTAGAATCGCGTCAAGTGTGCTGGGTGCGTCCTTTGCTTCTAGTCCAATACTCCACCGAGGAGCCATTAGTTATAGATTTGCGCTCAACAATCGACTTGCTTTGGTCTTTAGCTTCTTTTCGCCCTGCCCTAGATACAGAGATTTTACCCTTTTTAGCTAATATATTTACCTCTGCACCGCCGTCACAGTCAAGCGCTCATGCCCGCCAACAACTAAACTATTTTGTACAACAGCTTTGGCAAGCACAAAAGAACGAATCTCAAGATAATACACTTTCTTCCGTTGACCAGTCCTAAAAAAACCTCCAAATATCCCCCCTTTTTGACCAATCTTAACAAGAATTTCTAGATATTTTCCCCCCTTGAAAAAGAGGGGATCTCTATTCTAAAACCACCTCTTACGAGTAACGAATCCCCGCATCTTTCATACGCTTAATCGCCTCGTGCATCCGCTCATCGGGTACAGTAAGGGCAATGCGAAAAAAGCCCTCTCCTGACTCGCCGTAGCCATTACCAGGGGGGACAATAATTCCGCACTTGTCCAATAACAAAGTTACAAAATCCGTAGAAGTATATCCTTGTGGAACTTTAGCCCATATATACAATGTTGCTTTAGGCGCTTCAATATCCCAGCCTAAACTCTGCAACCCTTGGACAATGATATCGCGCCGCTTTTGGTAAACCGACATCACCGCCTGCAATTCGTCTTCTGTAGTAGAGTAAGCTGCGATCGCGGCTTTTTGTACAGCCTTAAATACCCCAGAGTCTACATTTGTCTTTACTTGTCCTAATCCCTTAATCCCGTGACTAGAACCCACGACAAACCCCACTCGCCAGCCTGTCATATTATAGGATTTAGACAAGCTATGAAACTCAATTGCTATATCCTTCGCCCCAGGTACTTGTAAGACGCTAGGCGGCTTGTAGCCATCGTAAGCCATCTCTGAATAGGCGTGATCGTGACATAGCAATATGTCGTATTTTTTGCAATAAGCTACTAACTGTTCAAAAAATTCTAGTGTAGCCAATCCCCCCGTAGGATTATTGGGGTAATTTATCCACAACAACTTAGCTTTACGGGCTATTTCTTCAGGAATTGCAGCTAAATCTGGTAAAAACTTGGCTTCTGGTAATAATGGCATCCGATAAAAATCGCCGCCAGCAAAAATTGTTGAAGTGCGATACACCGGATAACCAGGATCGGGAATTAATGTATAGTCTCCAGGTTCTACAAAAGCCAAAAATGTATTGTGGATTGCTTCTTTAGAGCCAATAGAAGAAACAACTTCAGTAAGTGGGTTTAATCCTTCAACCCCAAACCGCCGTTCCATCCATTGTACTACCGCTTCTCTAAATTCTTTTGTTCCTTGGTATGGAGGATAGTTGTGCGTGCTAGAGTCATCAATTGCCTCGTGCATCGCTTGGACAATGGGAAATGGAGTAGGTTTGTCTGGATCTCCTACTCCCATATTAATAATATCTACTCCTTTGGAAACCATTTCGTCGCGTTTGCGGTCTATTTCAGCAAATAGATAGGGAGGTATTTTTTCTAAGCGTTTAGCGAACTGCATGGCGATTTAGCAACAAATTACTATAAAAAACTACGAGCTTTTGGCATAAATAAGCGTCAGTTTTGGCTTACTTTGTTTCTTCAAAGGCTGACGGCTTATAGCTGACGGCTACTAACCAGTGGAAGCACAATACCATAATTTACGCCTTGATCGTGCAGCATTTTGGTTTCTGGGCGATCGCTTATACTAAGCCCAGTAGAACTAAAAGCTGTTCATACATCTATCTTTAGATATACTTACTTTGATTTTATATCGTGTACCTTTTGTCAATAACCTATTCACATTACTTTGCTTACTTGAATGGCTAAAACAAATTAGTACGGCTTGATTTTAGAGATGTAATTGAACATAAAATAGGTTGAGGAATTTTAAATAATCTATTGGACTGCAATTAAAAAAATTTGTTTCTCTCAAAATTACCAGTTTTGCTGGAGTCGTAAAATCTAAAAATTAATGCAAGTTGATCTTAGATAGGAGAAATAAAACCTAAGTTATTAAAAAACCATCATCAGTTGTGCTTTCTACAACTAGGAACTCTTTATCAAGTACTGGGTATCTCATGTAACAAAGAAAGCGTGCCAACTTACCTCTAAAGATAGATTTAACTGGAGAAGTTTAAGCCTTACAAGCTTCTAAAACCTAGAGGTTGCAAGTTTTTAATCATCTTCAGACACATTAAAGAAGTTTTGTATAATTATGTACTTTTAACTTTTGTAACTACTGCTAAACTGTAACAGGAAGTTTAAAGTAGAAACTCCACCGAGTGGTCGATACAAAAGTTGAATGCTTTCGCTGAAATAGAACCTATCCAATCAAGTAGTAACACCGATTAAATAAAGAATCATGTCAACAACAATCGCCTATCAAGAAATTACAGTTATTTGCCCTCATGGTGCTGTCAATGCGTCGAACGCCGGAGATTTTCAGCAAGAAATAGCCAAAGCAGTGTTGCAAGATAAAGGTTCTAGCGTATTAGTGAACTTAGAGCAAGTAGAATCATTAGATAGTGCGGGTTTGATGGCATTGGTTTCAAGTCTTAAGTTAGCTCAGTCTTTGGGTTCGCCTTTTAGCTTGTGTGGTGTATCGCCAGCTATTCGGATTATTTTTGAACTAACCCAGTTAGACAGAGTATTTGAAATATTTGAAAATACTACCGCCTTTAAAAAAGCTTATTCCTAAATTAACTAATGCTAAGGTAAAGCTAAATAGCTGAAATTAGCCAAAGTGGTTGCAGTTAAAGAATTATTAACCGATGGGATTCTCAAACCTGCTCGTTATTTAGGTAACGAGTTGGGATCAGTTCATAAAGATTGGGATCAAGCCGTAGTGCGTTGGGTGCTGACGTACCCAGAAGTGTACGAAGTTGGAGCGTCCAACCTTGGGCATATTATCTTATACAGCATTTTAAATGCTCAACCGCGTCAACTGTGCGATCGCGCTTATCTACCCGCGCCCGATTTATCAGCAAAGTTACGGGAAACTAGCACGCCTTTATTTGCGGTAGAGTCCAAGGAATATCTAACTAAGTTTGATATTTTAGGTTTTAGTTTGAGCTACGAACTAGGCGCAACCAACATTCTAGAAATGTTGGATTTGGCGGAAATTCCCCTGACGTGGCAAGAAAGACAGCAAAGCTCTTATCCGTTAATCTTTGCAGGTGGACAAACCGCAACTTCAAACCCCGAACCCTACGCAGATTTTTTTGACTTTATTGCCTTGGGTGATGGGGAAGAATTATTACCAGAAATTGGCTTAGTTTTAGAGCAAGGCAAGTTAAGAAATTTAAGTAGAGTTGAGTTACTGCTTGAATTAGCACAAGTACCAGGCGTGTACGTGCCACAGTTTTATAAAATGGCTGAAGATGGCTCAGTACATCCCCTCCGCCCCGATGTCCCCCAAAGAATTTTGCGGCGTGTAGCAACTCCTATGCCTGCTTATTCAATTGGTTTAGTACCTTATGTCGAAACGGTACACGATCGCTTGACAGTGGAAATTAGACGCGGTTGTACTCGCGGTTGTCGTTTCTGTCAGCCAGGAATGCTCACCCGCCCGGCACGAGATGTAGAACCAGAGCAAGTAATAGAAGCAATTGAAGCAGGAATGAGGGCTACGGGATATAACGAATTTTCATTGCTATCGCTCAGTTGCTCAGATTATTTAGCTTTACCCGCCGTTGGGGTAGAAATAAAAAATCGCCTCAAAGATGAAAATATATCCTTATCTTTACCCAGTCAAAGAGTAGACAGGTTTGATGAAAATATTGCCCACATTTTAGGCGGTACTAGAAAAGGTGGACTGACTTTTGCCCCCGAAGCTGGTACTCAAAGGCTGCGTGATGTAGTCAACAAAGGCTTAACCAACGAAGAATTGCTCCGGGGTGTAAAAACGGCTGTAGAGCAAGGCTGGGACAAAATTAAGCTGTATTTTATGATCGGCTTACCTGGGGAAACTGATGAGGATGTATTAGGCATTGCGGAAACAGTGCGGTGGTTGCAGCGCGAATGTCGAAATATAGAAAGAAAAGAAGTAGCAGGGGATGATAAATCATCATCACAGCGCCGCTCCGGGGGCGGTAGAAAGGCTTTAAGCATTAATTTGACAATTTCTAACTTTACACCTAAACCCCATACACCGTTTCAATGGCATTGCGTGACAGATGCGGAGTTTGAGCATAAAAAATGGCTATTAAGGTGCGAATTTCGCTCAATCAGAAATTTGAAGGCAAATTTTACTGACGTGCGGATATCGGCGATGGAGGATTTTGTGGGTAGAGGCGATCGCCGTCTTGCACCTGTAATTCGCCGTGCTTGGGAATTGGGCGCAGGGATGGATTCATGGTTTGAAAGCGTCGATAAGGCTTTTGGGGCGTGGGAAAGAGCGATCGCCGAATCGGGTTTAGGATGGAAATATCGTCAAAAAGAAGAAGACGCGGCGACACCTCAAACCAATCTAGATCGGCGCTTACCTTGGGATCATATTAATACGGGAATTAGTAAAGAGTGGCTAAAAGCAGACTTAGGGAAAGCATTAGCCGCCGCTACTGTACCCGATTGTTCTTTTGATGAATGCTCCCATTGCGGCGTTTGTAGCATAGATTTTGGTCACAATATAATTGTAGACGCTCTACCTATTCCCGAATTTGTCGGGGATTTTGTCCCAAATACCGATAGATTGCAACGAGTGCGAGTATGGTTTGGCAAGTTGGGGGATTTAGCTTTAATTAGTCACTTAGATTTGCTGCGCTTATTTGATCGCGTATTAAGACGAGCATCGCTACCAATTTCTTTTAGTGGTGGTTTTCACCCCAGCCCCCGCATGGCGATCGCTATGGCATTACCATTGGGAGTAACTAGCAGTGGCGAAGTTATCGACTTTGAACTAACTCAAAGTGTTGATTTAGAGGAGTTTAAACAAAAAATTAGCCAACAGTTGCCAGCGAATTTACCAATTTATAAAATAGCCGAAGTCGATTTAAAAGCGCCATCTTCAGCAAAATTACTAACCCAAGCGGAGTATTTGCTAACAGTAACAAGTACAAACGCAAGTCAATGGCAGCAATGGATAGAAGCAATTAAAACTACTGATGCTATTTTGTTAGAACACACTACCAAATCTGGGAAACTTCAAACAATCAATTTGCGAAGTCGCTTACTCGATCTAGCTCTAGTTTCCACAACTCCCGACGTATTACGCTACACAGGGGTTTGTCAAAATGACGGTACGCAACTAAAACCAGAACACGTAATGTTTATGCTGGAGCAAGTAGCAAAGCAAGAATTTTCTTTACTGCACATCCACCGCGATCGCCTTGTGATAGAAAATTAGAAAAAAATATCCTTCGTGCTACTTTCTTAATTGATTTTTGCCCTGCTTAGGCTAAACTTGTATCTATAGCAATTTTTAGCGCTCAATTTTCTGCTGTAGCTCATTGGGAGCAATCGGGGCGGAAGCAAAAATAATTGCAGAACAGTTCCAACAACTCTTTTGCATAGAAGTTAAGGCGAACTGAAAATTCTCTGTTATTTGTTGCTTTTGAGTAGCTTGGCGATCGCTATTGAGTGCCGTTAACTTTTTCAAAGGTCTTGAAGATTGTATTGCTGACTCCTAAAAGCCAGGATACTGCATAAAGATTAATTACAGATGCTCAATGCCCGTTGTTTACTATGGTAAGCAACTATTGTGCAATAAGCCTCCCCTTCAAAGGTAGTTAGCACTGATGTGCTATTTGCCTTTGAACTAAACCCCTAGTTAAATTCCAATTGCAATTATCAGCAGCATCAATATTCAGGCTTGTGAAAGCGAGACAATCTTCACGGCTATGAAACATCGCTGCTAAATTTGAGGAAATTGAATGCCAAAACAAATTATTATCGCCGAACAGCACCACATAGCTGCGGTTTTTAGCGAAGATCAAATTCAAGAACTTGTAGTAGCTACTGGTCATCATCAAATTAGTGATGTTTATTTAGGAGTAGTAGAAAATGTATTGCCGGGGATAGATGCGGCTTTTGTCAATATTGGCGATTCGGAGCGCAATGGATTTATTCATGTTACCGATCTAGGGCCATTGCGGCTTAAGCGTACAGCAGGAGCCATCACAGAACTATTAGCTCCCCAGCAAAAAGTATTAGTTCAAGTAATGAAAGAGCCAACGGGTAATAAAGGCCCAAGGCTGACCGGAAATATTACTCTCCCCGGTCGCTATGTCGTGTTAATGCCCTTTAATCGCGGTGTAAACCTTTCAAGGAGAATTAGAACCGAAAACGAACGCAACCGTTTAAGAGCTTTAGCAATCTTAATCAAACCGTCGGGAATGGGTATGTTAGTGCGTACCGAAGCGGAGGGAAAGCCAGAAGAAGCAATTATTGAAGACTTAGAAATATTGCTCAAGCAATGGGAGACAATTCAACAGGAAGCGCAATCGACACGAGCGCCAGCTTTACTAAAACGCGACGATGATTTTATTCAGCGCGTACTAAGGGATATGTATGGCGCAGATGTCAACCGGATTGTAGTAGATTCCAATCTAGGCTTAAAAAGAGTCAAGCAGGCTTTAGTTAATTGGAGCGGTGGGAGTGTTCCTCAAGGGTTGCTAATCGATCATCACCGCGATCGCACGTCTGTATTAGAATACTTCCGCATCACTGCCGCAATTAAAGAAGCCCTCAAGCCACGAGTAGACTTGCCTTCGGGAGGTTATGTGATTATTGAACCCACCGAAGCTTTGACGGTGGTTGATGTCAATTCTGGCTCGTTTACGCGCTCGGCAACCGCTAGAGAAACCGTACTATGGACAAACTGCGAAGCGGCGACAGAAATAGCTAGACAACTGCGGATGCGGAATATAGCAGGAGTAATTATTGTTGATTTTATCGACATGGACTCCCAAAAAGACCAACTCCAAGTATTAGAACACTTTAATAAAGCGCTCAAAGCTGATAAAGCAAGACCCCAAATAGCCCAGTTATCGGAATTAGGTTTAGTCGAACTTACCCGCAAGCGCCAAGGACAAAACATCTACGAATTGTTTAGTAGTACCTGTCCTACCTGTGGCGGCTTAGGACATATAGAAAACTTACCAGGAGAAACCGACAATCGAGAAAAGGAAGTAGTTACAACTCCGATTAGAGAAAGAATATCTTTAGCTGAAGTTCCAGAGCGACTTCCTATGGTGATCCCGGCAACAAATAGGGAGTTTCGCACGCCTACACCGAAGCTACAAGAACCGAGAGAAACTTATCTAGATACCGCCGAAGCCTTCACTAGCAGCGATCACACTCCTGTAGTTAATATTAGCGATCGTTCTAGCTTTCAAGAAGATGATGAAAGCGATCGCCGTACTCACCGCCGTCGCAATAGTCGGATTGAAGCAGAGGAAGCCCAAGAAAATAGTTTAAATTTGGTTAACGATATCGAACCAGAAATAGACCTTGAGGAGCAAGAAGAAGCTCAAAGCGACCCTGAAACCACGTCTATTACAAGTAAAGTTAGTTGGATTGAAAGAGCCGAGCGCACTAAGCCAATAAAACCGGAGCCAATTAAACCTATCGTCACACCGCCGGAAATTGTGACTGTAGAAATGACTTCAGAACAGCAAGATATTTATGCGCTAATGGGAGTGTCGCCCTTAGTGCTATTAAATCGCCAAGTCAAAAACGCCAAAAGTGCGATCGTTAATGTTATTTTGCCAGGACAAACGGTAAAATCTCCGGTGGTTGAAACCCAGGACGCAACGGATGTCTTAGCACCAGAAGAGGTGATTGAATCAGATAGCGATCACATGGAACAGTTAGTTCTACCAATTACACCCAGCTTAGAACCTGCGACAATTGCCCCAGAAATTGTCCAAATTCCCACTATAGAAGAAGTGGACGATTACCTGACACAGGAAGACGCTAATAATCCGGTAGAGGAGACTATCAGCGCAGAACCCGTAGTAGAAGAACCACCCCGTCGCCGCCGTCGCCGTTCTTCAGCCACAGAATAGCTAGAAGCAAATAGCTGTTATCCAAGTGCTAACAGCTATTTTATGAAAATTATGAGACGAGCATTTATAGGGTTAGAATTTGATACGGCGATCGCTCTTAGCTTAGATGGGGAAAGTTTAGTTGTTTCTGGTGTAGATGAAGTAGGTAGAGGTGCTTTATTTGGCCCAGTGGTAGCCGCCGCCGTCATTTTGCCCAACTCTGTTTTGTCAGAACTTGTGGAGGCAAAAATTAGAGATAGCAAACAATTATCTGCTTACCGTCGAGAAGAATTAGCCAAGAAAATTTGTAACTGTGCTTTAGCTTGGGGTGTTGATTCAGCTTCTAGCGCCGAAATTGACCAAATCAACATCTTACAAGCCTCCCTATTAGCGATGAAACGGGCGGTACTCAAGTTAAAGGTAAAGCCGCAATTGTGCTTAGTTGACGGCAATTATTCTATCAAAGACTTATCAATTCCTCAACAAACTTTAGTTAAAGGAGATGAAAAGTCTATAGTAATTGCCTCAGCTAGTATTGTTGCCAAAGTCTGGCGGGATGACTTGATAACTCAATTGGCTAAAAAGTATCCTATGTACGATCTAGCCGCAAATAAAGGTTACGGTACAGCACGTCATCTTCAGGCACTCAAAGAGTACGGAGCCTCACCCTTGCATCGGAGGTCTTTTCGTCCGTGTCAAGTAGAAGTGGCGGCATTTGGGGGCAAAAGCGGCGCTTGATGCGTCTCTGCTTGCTCGACTTGAGCGTTTACCCAATTTCGGTAGTCAGCTAAAAGTTGATGTTGCAATCGCTGCTTAATTGTTAATAAAACACTTTTAAGTAAACCGTTACCTGTTGCTTCTAATAACGATCCAGGCATCATTGATAAAGGCATAGGTAATTCAACCTCAACCTTCAAATCCGCCTTACCTTTGAGCCGAGTTTCTCCGTTGATTTGCTCCGGCGATAAGTATCCTTGTAAGTCCAAATTAAAACGCTGGTTGATATACTCAACTCCTCTAATCTCGCAACCTACAGACTGTAGATGAATAGTTCCGTTAGCTGTCGCCCAAACTTTGAGGTCTACCGTTGGCTGAATACTCAGCATCATAAAACTTAAGGGACGCATTTTGAGCCGATAATGGTCTGCTCCTAATCCTTCTATCCGACTAGGCTCAACAAGAGTAGAAACTAAGCGTTGAGGCTGGCGCAAATAATGATGAATTGCTCCAGGCTCTGGAACTACAATTTCCACGCACAAAGAGGCAGTAAACCGAGTAGGCATAAGTAGATATAAAGGCTTCTTAACTTATTTTAGGTTTTTTTAAGAAATTAATCCCAATTTCTGCAAATAATTATTTATTTATTCAAAATTGTGTTGATATTACTTCCCTGCATAAAAGGAAAATTAACAAAGTTCAATATCTTAGGAGAGATCCATTAGCTCAATTTTGCCTTGTTAGGCAGCCCAACTCTTTCTTAGCATTGCTATTTACTAAGGAATAAGTAGGTGTTTTTGCCTAAAAAATCGAAATTAAGCGATCGCACCTTTAATTAATTTACTCACTGCTAATACTTCTTGTCTTGCCCATGTGTCGGCGGCGATAATGTCGTCCAAAGAAGGATTTGGGCGATTATCAACACAAAAGACTTCGCATACTCGCTCGATACATCTAGGAATATCTAAAAATTCAATTTTTTCATCTAAAAATAAAGCCACGGCTTGCTCGTTGGCGGCATTTAATACCGCAGGCATTGAACCCCCCGCTCTCCCGGCGGCGTAAGCTAACTGCATACATGGGTATTTGTGATGATCGGGGGCTTTAAAGGTCAAATTACCAGCTTTAACTAAATCTAACGGTTCCCATTCGGTGTAAATGCGATCGGGGTAGGATAAGGCATAAAGCAACGGTAAACGCATATCTGCCCAACCCAACTGAGCTAAAACCGATGTATCTTGCACCTCAATCAGCGAGTGAATAATACTTTGGGGATGAATAACGATTTCAATGCGATCGTAGTCTAAACCAAACAGAAAATGAGCTTCAATTACTTCTAACCCTTTATTCATTAATGTAGCGGAGTCTATAGTAATTTTTCGTCCCATCGACCAATTGGGATGTTTGAGCGCGTCGGCAACCTTTACTGTGGCTAGTTTCTCTACAGGCAAATCTCGAAAAGCGCCGCCAGATGCCGTCAGGATAATTCGCCGCAATCCACCTTCAGGGACGGCTTGGAGGCATTGAAATATAGCTGAATGCTCGGAATCTGCGGGTAATAGTTTCACACCATGTTTTTTTACTAGAGGTAAAACTACGGGCGCACCAGCAATTAATGTTTCTTTATTGGCTAAAGCAATATCTTTTCCGGCTTCAATGGCTGCAATAGTTGGTAACAAGCCCGCACAGCCAACTATCCCTGTAACTACAGTTTGGGCATCACCATAACGGGCAACTTCAATTACTCCCGCATCTCCAGCTAGAAGGATGGGTTTATAGTCGAGATTTGCGATCGCATCTCTCAATTCTGGTAACTTTGTCTCATCGCAAATCGCAACTATTTTCGGGCGAAATTGGCGAATTTGCGCCGCCAACATCTCTACATTTCGCCCCGCAGCCAAACCTACAATCTCGAATAAGTCGGGGTTTTGAGCCACAATATCTAATGTTTGAGTTCCGATAGAGCCAGTAGAACCTAATAAAGTAATCGCTTTCACAATGTTTCCTGCTTGCAGCAACTACTACTATAAAATTCTTCGGACTCTTTAGATAGTGATATGGATAGATTGACCCTACTGATTGCACATAATTGATTTATCTGCAAGTCTAATAGCATACAAATACTTTAATTTATGTCAAGATTTGATGAAGTTAGGAGCTTAAGGCGTTACGATCGCAAGTAGCTGGCTTGATATTAAGAGTGTGTGAGTTCCTAGGAATTTGAAGCTAGTGAATTAACGATCGCAAATAAATCAGGATTTCTACTGCCATGACACAAGAAAATGCTGCTCGATTTTTTAAGTCTGTACAACAAGATCAAGGATTAAAGGCAAAACTTAAAGCAATTGACGATCCAGAAACATTTTTGCAGATTGCCGAAGGGCGTGGTTATCAATTCACGCTGGCGGACTTAGACGCGGCGATTTCTAATCTGTCTCATGAAGAAATAGCATCGGTGATTAATCCGGGTATATCACCTAGACGGCATTTAACCCCAAGGTAGGTTACTAAAAGAGATCGTATAGTTTAAATTATGCGATCTCTTTTTTAGTAGATGGGACTTACGCAAAAGAAACCCCCAAACGCCTTAAAAAGAGACGTTGCAATGCAACGTCTCTACACAAAATTTATACATTTAATCAGCAACGCTCTTTATTTTCCCCCCTTTTTAAGGGGGGATCGCATCTACACCAATTCTGAAGATGTTTCTACACTAGGTTGCATTTGGGGCTGGAACTGGAACAACGAGTAGACGACGTTGCGGTAAATATTTGTCATCATATCGAGGAACAGTTCGTAACCTTCGCTCTTGTATTCAACTAGGGGGTCTTTTTGACCGTAGCCACGCAAGCCCACAGATTCGCGCAACGCATCCATTTGTTGCAAGTGTTCGCGCCAAAGAGTATCAATTTGCTGCAAAATAAAGAATCGCTCGGCTTGGCGCATTAGTCCCGGCTGAATTTGGTCAACTTGAGACTCTTTGAGGTCGTAGGCAATTCTAACTTGCTCATGCAAGAAAGTTTTGATTTCGCTTACCGATAAATCCTCTAGCTGATTTGGTTCCAAATCTGCTAACAAGTAGACAAATTCTTGAATTTTGCCGACAAGATTAGCCAAGTCCCAATCTTCCGAAGGTAAGTCAGGATTGATGTAGTAATCAACAATGTCATCCATCGTTTTTTCGGCATACTTGATTACTTGCTCTTTCAAGTCTTGTCCTTCCAAAACCCGGCGACGTTCGGCGTAAATAGCGCGACGCTGGTTGTTCATGACTTCATCGTACTCAAACACCTGTTTGCGGATGTCGTAGTAATAAGTTTCTACCTTTTTTTGTGCGCCTTCTAAACTGCGGGTAAGCATTCCCGACTCAATAGGCATATCTTCTTCAACCCTAAACATATCCATTAGCTTGCCAACGCGATCGCCTCCAAAGATCCGCAATAAGCTATCTTGTAAGCTAAGAAAAAAGCGTGTAGAACCGGGATCGCCTTGTCTTCCCGCCCGTCCGCGCAACTGGTTGTCAATCCGCCGCGATTCGTGACGTTCTGTACCAATTACGTGCAAACCGCCTAGTTGAATTACCTCTTGATGTTCGGTATCAGTAAACTGTTCGTACTCTTGCTTAATTTGTTTATAAGCTGCTCGTAAGCGCTGAATTACGGGGTCTTGAGTGGGTGCTTTTTCTGCTGCTACTGCAACTAAGTCTTCTGCCTCTAATTCAGGCATACTCCGCTCTCCGTAGTGCTGTACGGCAAATTCTACAGCTTGCTTAAGTAGTTGCTCAGTTTCTTGAGATAGTTGAGTGGGGAAAATTTGCGGCGATGCTTTCCAAGTTTTGACTTTTTTGCCTGGGACAAAACCTTGACCGCTACCACTATTAGCGGATGGTAATCCTGAAGCTTGAGTTATACCGAAAATATCCTCATCTTCTGGTAAGACAATCCGGGGCATAAAGTATTCTCTTAACTTCAACCGCGCCATATATTCAGAGTTTCCACCCAGAATAATGTCCGTACCTCTACCCGCCATGTTAGTAGCGATTGTTAACGCACCTTTGCGTCCGGCTTGGGCGATAATTTCTGATTCTCGTTCGACGTTTTCGGGTCGGGCGTTGAGCAAGTTGTAAGGAATTTCTAACTGATTTAATAACGTGCTGAGATACTCAGATTTTTCGACGCTAGTTGTCCCCACAAGTACCGGACGACCCATTTCGTGCATTTGGGCGCATTCTTGGGCGATCGCATTCCATTTTCCTTCTTCACTTTTAAATACTACGTCCGACAAATCTTGACGGCTGCGGGGTCTATTGGTGGGAACAATGGTTACTTCTAGTTTGTAAATTTTTTCAAATTCTGATTCTTCTGTCTTCGCCGTCCCAGTCATTCCGGCTAATTTATCGTAAAGCAAAAACAGATTTTGATAGGTAATTGTCGCTAAAGTTTGTGTCTCTGGTTGAATTTCTACCCCTTCTTTAGCTTCAATTGCCTGGTGGAGTCCATCACTCCAACGCCTTCCTGGTAAAACTCGCCCGGTAAATTCATCAACAATTACTACTTCATCATTGCGGACAATGTAGTTGACATCGGTGATAAATAATTCTTTAGCTTTTAAAGCATTAAAAATGTAGTGCGCCCAAGGATCTTCTGGATTAAATAAGTCGGTAACTTCCAGCAATCTTTCAGCTTCGGCGAAACCTTCGTCGGTTAGCAACACGTTACGAGCTTTTTCATCTACCTCATAATGTTCGTCTTCTCCTGTCTTCAAAACTGCGGCTATTTGGGCAGCTTGCAAGTATTTTTCGGTAGGACGCTCTACTTGACCAGAGATAATCAAGGGTGTCCGGGCTTCGTCTACGAGAATAGAGTCTACTTCGTCAATTACGCAATAGTGCAAAGGACGCTGCACGACATCGACAATGGAAGTCGCCATGTTGTCGCGTAAGTAGTCAAAACCTACTTCGCTATTAGTTACATAGGTAATATCGCAGTCATAATTTTTTTTACGTTCGGCTGGGCCCATTCCTTGCTGAATTAAACCGACACTCAGTCCCAAAAAACGGTGTACTTGTCCCATCCATTCGGCATCCCGGCGGGCTAGGTAGTCGTTGACGGTGACAACGTGGACTCCTTTACCTGTAAGTCCATTTAGGTAGGCGGGAAGGGTAGAAACTAATGTTTTTCCTTCTCCCGTTTTCATCTCCGCAATTTGTCCTTTATGCAGAATAGTTCCGCCTAATATTTGCACTTCAAAATGTCGCAATCCTAGTACGCGCTTTCCCGCTTCTCTAACTACAGCAAAAGCTTCGGGAAGTAAATCGTCTAAACTTTCACCTTTAGCAAGGCGTTGTTTAAATTCAGCAGTTTTACCAGTTAGTTGCTCATCAGAGAGGATTGAAATCTCCTCGTCTAAAAGGTTAACTTCTTTAACTGCGGGTTGAAATTTTTTGAGCTTACGAGCGTTAGGGTCGCCCAGCAAGGTTTTTAGCATGGTAGGTAAATATTTAGAATATATGTTTATTTGTGTGGAGTTATCAAAACTCGCAAGTTGTGAAGCGTATTAAGGCGGCGTTGGCTGGAACTTCATTCCTCCATATAGAGCTAACTTATTCCAAATTATGAAACTATATTAATCGTATCATTTCGACCCTAGCTAGGACTGTAGAGGGATGCGACTACTTTTAGTAGTAATTACTGCCACTCGGCACTTAATTTGCGGAAATTGTACTCGTTTGCGCCCACATGACAGCCAGCACAGCTACTTAATTCTAGGGGACGGGGTAGCTTGACTTGGGGATGCAACGCTTTAAAGTAACGAGATTCGCTAATTCTGTAAGGTATTTCTTCTTCGTCTTTTAATTGCGATCGCGAAAAAACTTGTAAGTATTGCCAAACTATCAACCGCGCAGGGTCAATTAAAGGTTTTATAGTTACGCCGTAGTGTTGGGAATCTTGGATTACTCTTTGCCAAGTTTGCGTAGGTAGAACCGCCGGGGGTATACCAAGATGACAACTAGCGCAGTTTTCTAAGTATAGTTCTTGTCCTAATTGATAGCGCTCGGGAATTATGTCTACTGTACCGATTTCCTCGGTTGAGACTGGTTGGGCGCTAGTTATAGTTGCAAGTCCCCAACCCATTGCCAAACTCCATAGCAAAATTAGTAATAGCAAGAAAAAAGGCGATCGCGTTTGGCGATTGGGACGGCGTTTTAGTTTAATTCTATTGGGCATACTCAATTTTGCTGACTACTGCTTTTGTAGACTACCATTACCTGAAAATTCTTAATATCTAGACAAGTGTCTAGACTAATTTTAAGTATACTTAGTTATATAAGGGCAAAAAACAGTTATGACAACTAAAACTACTTATATCAATAGATTAGATCCTTTAGAGATTCGGCAAAACTTGGGATTGTCGCAAGAACGTATGAGCTATCTTTTGCATATCAGTACAAAAACCCTAGGGCGTTGGGAAAAAAGCGAGACGCTACCTAACGCCGAAGCAAAACAATACTTAGCAAAACTCAAAGAGATAGCAGATTTAGCTCATATAATTTATACGCCGCCTGGGGTGCAAGAATTTCTGTCAACGCCAATGGCAGTTTTTGACGGTTATACAGCTTTGGATTTAATTCGCCTTAGTCAGCACGAGCGAGTAATTGCTCAATTAGCGGCGGACTACGAAGGGCTGGGTTATTAGTGCTTCAACCTTTTATTCAATCGTGGTCGGGTTATGGAGTCCGCCATATTCCTGATGGCGCTAACGATGTTTATGATTTCAGTCGTGCAGGTTTGGCTACAGACAATCGCTGGAATATTTCGGGAGAAAGTACGCTGTACTTGGCTAGTGAAAAAGATGTGGCTTTAGGAGAATGGTCGCGTCATTTGCAAATTGATCGCTCTATTGGGCTAGTTAAAAAGGCAAAAAGAAGAAAAGTTTATCGGTTTAAGATCGAGCTAACCTCTACTTTAAATTTATGCGATCGCCATGTTTGGCAAGTTTTATCACTGCAAAATGCTCCTAATTGTTTTGTCAATAAAGACACTGCAAGAGCTATAGCTGGATTTATTCGCCATACAACGCAGGTAGAGGCGATATTTGTACCTTCTGTAGTGTTTTTAGACCGTTTGGATAAGTGGGTGCTTGTAGTTTTTCTGGAAAAGCTTTCTGCAAATCCTTATGAGTTTTTACCTAATTGCGTCGAGGATGGATATTTTGCCATAGATTCGTAAATACGCTAAGGAATAGAAACTTGGCGTAGTAACTTTTCAACTACAGTTTTAGCTTTACGTCCCCTGGATGGAATTAAGCGATGGCTGAGGACGTGAGGCGCGAGTAATTTAATATCATCGGGAATAGCATAAGTGCGATCGCTTTTGGTGCGGCGTTTAAGTTCAATGTTATTTTCATCCTCAATATTGTAACTACATTGGTTTTAGGAGTCCTAAAGGATACTACAAAATAACAAATAACGCTGAGGTTTCAACTTATTTCAATTTGTTGTTAGTTTCAAAGTTTTACTGGGTACTATCTACTTAGGTTATACCTATATTGCAAAAAGTTTTAAGAGATAAAGTAATGGATCAAGTAGATAAAAATTATGAATTAACAATGCTGAAAACAGCAATTGATATGTACTTAGATAAAACAATTGCTTTTACAGAGGAAGGTCTTCAGTTACTTGAATCCAATCGAGATCGTTTTGTATGGGATTTATCTACAAATATTTATCTTCAGAGTGGTCATAAAGTTGAGTTTTATATAGCAAGAGATGGAGTTAATTCTTGGCTTGAAAACAAAAAAACTCAACTGTCAGAGTTTCGCTGGGCTGAAATAGAAAAAGCTCGTCAAATCATTGCTGAAGAAATTCGTTTAGTTGCCGAAGAAAAGCGTCAAATCATTGAAAGTAATACTCGTTTAGCTGCTGAACGTGAAGCTCGTATTTTCAGTCGAACCCGTTTACTAGAAGATATAAATAAATTTGCAGATCAAATAGCAGAGGCAAAAAGAAATGGAAATGAATCAAATTACATACTAAAACATTTAGGTACTAGCAAGGCTGGTATTTTCTTTAGGCTTCAAAAAGTAACTGTTGAATCTTTAAGTTTAGAAGAAAATAAAGTGAATTTAGATAGTGATATATGTATCGATTTAGGTGTTAACTATTTAGATACATTTGGACTAATGATGGCTATAGAAGAAGAATTTGATATTGAAATCTCTGACGAATCAGCAGAGCAGATTACAACTATTGAAAAAACTGTAAATTATATTTACAACAAACTATCATCTTAAAATTATTAGTGTTAATAAGCGAACAAATGAAAGCCTTTTTAAGGAATGGAAACTTGGCGCAATAACTTCTCAACGATAGTTTTCGCTTTACGTCCCCCGGATGGGATTAGACGATGACTTAATACATGAGGCGCGAGTAATTTAATATCGTCGGGAATAGCATAAGTGCGATCGCTCAAAAAAGCTAAAGCTTGAGTTGCTTTTTGTAATGCGATCGTCCCGCGAGGACTAACACCCAGGGCAATTTCTTCATCTTCTCGCGTCGCCCGAACTAAATCAAGAATGTATTGTTGCAAAGAAGTTTCAACTTTAACTTGGCTACATTGTTTGCGTAATTCTTGCACCTCATCCAAACTAATACAAGGTTGCAAATCTTCCACTTTTACACCCGCTTGTAAACGCTGCAACATTTGTAGTTCTTCGCTTTGGCTGGGATAACCCAAAGTCAAAGACAAAATAAACCGATCCATTTGCGCCTCTGGGAGCGGAAATGTACCTTGGTATTCAATCGGGTTTTGAGTTGCAATTACAAAAAAAGGCGTGGGAACTTTGCGAGAAACACCGTCAACCGTTACTTGCTGTTCTTCCATCACTTCTAGCAAAGCCGATTGAGTGCGGGGTGTAGCGCGGTTGATTTCATCTACTAATAGGATATTTGCAAATACAGGGCCAGGGAGATATTCAAATTCGCCGTTTTTGGGATTCCAAATATTTGTCCCCGTAATATCGGTAGGAAGTAAATCGGGGGTACATTGCAGGCGTTGAAATTTGCCATCTATAGAACGGGCTAGAGACTTCGCAAGTAGGGTTTTACCTACCCCAGGGACATCTTCTAACAAAGCATGACCGCCACTGAGTAAGGCTACTAAAACCAGGCGTATAGCTTCTGATTTGCCGACAATAGTTCGACCGAGATTTTGAGTTAAGTTATCGAGAAGCTGTCTCACAGTAAAGGTGGAGTCTCCAAAGTAGCTTTTGCGCGATCGCAATCTTTAATAATTTGGGCTTTGAGTGCGTCTAAAGACTCAAATTTTTGTTCTGGGCGTAAAAACTGTTCTAGTTCCACCGTAAGTATTTTTCCATACAAATCCCCAGACCAATCTATCAAATATACCTCTACTGATTGATTTGTCCCGTTTACTGTCGGACGGTTGCCAATATTCATTACCCCAGGTATGGGCGATTTATCCTCAGCAATGTAAACTTTGACTGCATACACTCCATTGCTAGGTAAAAACTTCTCGATTGGTAGGTCAATATTTGCCGTAGGGAAGCCAATAGTTCTACCTAATTGTTTGCCTGTAACTACTGTACCAACTAGACTGTAAGCCCGTCCTAGCAACTGTTTGGCGCGGTCGAGGTTGCCTTGTTCTAAAGCTTGGCGAATGGCAGAACTACTAATTCTTTCTCCTTCACAAGTATGTAAAGGTACAATTGTGGTGGGTATGCCAAAGTTTGAAGCGATCGCCCTTAAATCGGTAACTGTACCACGGCGTTCTTTGCCAAAGCAAAAATCTTGTCCTACGCTGATAGAAAGCGATCGCAATTGTTGGACTAAAATCTTCTCTACAAACTCTTGCGGACTTAAACACGCAAGTTCGAGGTCAAAAGGCAACAATACTAATTGTTCTACTCCTAATCTCTCTAACTCTTGCACCTTCTCGCTTTGAGGTGTTAGCAGACTGCGACTTTTTCCGGTAAAAAACTCTTGAGGATGGGGATTAAAAGTTACAACTGTAGCAATTTTTCCCGAATTTTTTAGGACAGGTTGAATTACCTGCTGATGCCCGCGATGTACGCCGTCAAAATTGCCTAGGGCAACAGCAGTTGGTTTTAAAGCTTTAGTCAGAGAAGAAGTAATCCACACGTTTACATTTTGCCATAAATAAAGAAATGTAACGACAATTATTGACAAGGAAAATCAAATTTCTTGCTTGCCAGTTGCTTTAAACCAGAAACATAAGTCAGGTTATATTGCAAGGGGGTAATAGTAATATAATTGTTGCGAATCGCTTCGACATCTGTAGGCACATCCATAGGTAAATTTAACCCAGGTTCAGCTTCCATTTCTTCCAATAGTTCGCCAGCTAACCAATAGTAAGTTTTACCGCGAGGATCGACACGCTTTTCAAATACATCAATATAGCGGCGAATTCCCTGACGAGTAATTAAAACTCCAGCAATTTCCGATGCAGGTATAGCGGGAACATTGACATTGAGTAGCATTGAACCTAGTGGGGAAGTTACAAGTTGCTTAAGCAAACTAACGGCAAAATCCGCCGCAGGCTGAAACTGGGAACTTGAGAAGCTAGTAAGACTAATGGCAATACTAGGAATCCCCTCAATCGTACCTTCCATTGCTGCCGACACAGTACCAGAATAGAGAACATCTGTACCTAAGTTGCTGCCTTGATTGATGCCAGAAACTACAAAATCCGGGGAACTATCAAGCAATGCCCATAGCGCTAATTTAACGCAGTCTGAAGGAGTGCCAGAACAAGCCCAAGCTTTGATACTAGGATGAAAAACTCCTGTAACTATCTCTGCGCGGATGGGTTGATGCAAAGTTAAGCCGTGTCCGGTTGCCGATCGCTCTCGGTCGGGACAAACTACAGTAACATCATGATTGGCAGCAGCTAAAGTATTGGCTAAACTACGAATTCCTGGGGCGAAAATACCGTCATCGTTACTAATTAACAGTTTCATTTAGAGTAAAAACTTATAAGACTATGAGCAATTTAGAAGATCGGTTAGAAACACTACGACAAACAGCCAAAAGTGCGATCGCAACTGCCAATACTTTAGAACGAATAGAAGAACTTAGATTAGTTTACCTCGGTAAGAAAGGCGAACTATCGTTAGTATTGCGGGAAATGGGCAAACTAAGCGCCGAAGAACGTCCCGTCGTAGGTGCGATCGCAAATACCGTTAAAGAAGCTGTCCAAACGGACTTAGAACAACGCCGCAGCGACTTACAAGCAGATTTAATTGCCGCACAATTAGCCGCCGAAACTCTAGATGTCACTATGCCTGCCGTTTATAGTCCGCTAGGGCGCGTTCATCCGCTAAATAGTACAATTGACCGCGTGCTAGATATATTCGTCGGACTTGGCTATACGGTAGCCGATGGGCCGGAAATGGAAACGGACTACTATAACTTTGAGGCGTTAAATTTCTTACCTGATCACCCAGCGCGGGATATGCAAGATACTTTGTATTTACCCGATGGTAATTTATTGCGAACTCACACTTCAAATGTTCAAGTTCGCTACATGGAAGATAACGATCCGCCAATTAGAATTGCTGTACCAGGAAAATGCTATCGGCGCGATACCGTAGATGCGAGTCACGCAGCAGTATTCCATCAAATTGAAATTTTGGCAGTTGATGAAGGGCTAACTTTTACTGACCTAAAAGGGACAGTTAAGGAATTTTTGCAACAGATGTTTGGTGATGTACCAATTCGGTTTCGGGCGAGTTATTTCCCCTTTACCGAACCTTCGGCGGAGGTTGATATGGAGTGGAATGGTCGCTGGCTGGAGGTTATGGGTTGCGGAATGGTCGATCCAAACGTACTAAAAGCTGTGGGTTACGATCCCGAAGTTTATACCGGGTTTGCGGCGGGTATGGGTGTCGAACGCTTAACGATGGTATTGCACCAAATTGATGATATTCGCCGCTTTTATGCTAGCGATTTGCGGTTTTTGCAGCAATTTTAAATATTGCTGATTATATATATTAATTTTGATGTAGAGACGTTGCAATGCAACGTCTCTACATTCAGATATGGCGGCAATTGTCGCAATGTCCACAGTGCATATTTAATGCCTCAGTTGTAAAACCGAAGGCGTTTAAGAGATGTTGCCAGCGACATTGTTTAGTTGTCAGATATTTAACCATTTGTTGGACGGCGGGAAATTGGGCTGGAGGTTGAATTTTTACAGGTGGGTGAATTTGGTAATGAAAGGGATCTAAAAAGTCCAATTGATTAGCACTGGAAAGTAGGGATAACGCGATCGCATTCTCTTTATTAACCTCTCCTTTAGTAGGCAGCTTTTGGGCGAGTTTTTGGGCGCTGGAATAGTGCGATCGCATTTTTTCCTCAAAAAACCTCTGTCTTTGCTTATCCTCTGGATCTAGCCACCCTGTAGGTTCGCTAATCAGCATCAAAGCGATGCTATCCTCGCCATCTCGTCCCGCGCGTCCAATTTCCTGTACATACTCCGATAGCAACAATGGTGCGTGAAAATGCACTACCCAACGAACGTGAGGCTGATTTATCCCCATCCCAAAGGCTGAAGTACAAACAACGAAGGGTATTTTGCTATTTAACCAATTACTTTCAATCTCTCTACGTTCTTCGGGACTTAAGCCTGCGTGATAAGCAGCAGTTTTATAACCTAAATTACTCAACCATTCGGCTATATTTTCGCTATCTCGGCGAGTTCGCACATATATTAAGCCTGTTTGTTCTGGTTTAGCCTTAATAACATCTAATAGCTGTTGTTTGCGTCCTTTGGGAGTCCAAGCTATTTGTACTTTTAGGTGCAAGTTTTGCCTATAAGGGTTTTGTTTAAAAGTTGCGGGTTTTTGGAGTTGCAACACTTGGGTAATAGTTTTTTGGGCTTCAATATCGGCGGTGGCTGTAAAAGCTGCGATCGCAATTTTTGTTCCTTGAGGCTTACACTTTAATAAAGCTGGTCTTACTGTCCCCAATCGCCTGTAAGTTGGTCTAAAAGTATCTCCCCACTGCACTAAACAATGTGCTTCATCAAGAATTATGCCGTTAATTTGTAACTGTGGATTGCATAATTTCTCCCATACTTTCGGACTGAGTAATGTTTCCGGGGATAAGTAAAGTAATCTTAATTGCTGCCTATCTAATAGTTGCAAAGTTTGCCATTTTTGTTGGCTTGGTAATTCGCTGTGTAATAATGCGGCAGGTAATTTGCGATCGCGTAATTCTTTTACTTGATTTTCCATTAATGCTACTAAGGGCGAAATTACTAGAGTTAATCCTGTTTGCATTAAGGCGGGAAGCTGAAAGCAAATTGATTTACCTCCGCCTGTAGGCATTATTACTAAAGCATCTTGTTGAGATATTAAACTACTAATGATCTCCTCTTGCGGCGGTCTAAAATCTTCATAACCCCATATTTCTTTTAATGAAGATTTGACAAAATTTATTAATGGGCTATTGCTCATAATTTTTAGAAAAATATTGTTATTTTAACCAGGCTTGCTATAATTAAAACTATTTTATATTAATACTATAAGTAGATAATGATTTACGAAATCTATCACGAGCGCAGGAATGAAATTTTACTCAGCACTGATAAATTTAAATTAGATATAACAACAATCCACAGTTTTCTTAAAAATTCTTATTGGGCGAAAAATATATTAATCTCAGTTGTTGAAAAATCAATAAAAAATTCTTTGTGCTTCGGTCTATATGAAAATGAAAAACAAATTGGTTTTGCCAAAGTTATTTCTGATTATGCAACTTCTGCATTGTTAAGAGACGTTTTTATTTTAGAGTCTTATCGAGGGCAAGGTTTAGGAAAATGGTTGATTGAGCATATTTTGGCATATCCAGAGCTTCAAGATGTACCAAAATGGTTACTAGGAACAAAAGATGCTCACGAACTCTATCGCCGTTACGGTTTTGAAAATTTGGCAGCACCTGAAACACTCATGATACGTTCAAATTCAAAGGCAAATCAATCTGATGCTTGAACATCAATTTGGGGTACTGCCCACGTTACTTAACGATAATTTAAACAACTTTTACTTTGTTGCGATTACAGCCAAGTTCCAAGCAAAGCGCTTCATTAAAGGCAGCTTTTTCAAAGTTACATCTAACTTTTCTAAACGCTGATATTGCGATCGCAATCTGGCTTGTTCGATAATAATTTTCTTCCAGTAGCGTTCTTTATTAGGATCTACTTTCTCAATTAGATAAAATTGCAGAAAAATCCACAAGGTTGCTAACCAAAATGTATCGTAGGTAGTTTGACTAAACTGTGATTCTACAAACTTAACTATATTGATATCTAAAGGTGTTTCGTCCTCAGTTCTCACAGAAGTAGCAATGCGACGATAGACATTGATAATTGGATTGTGCTTCAAAGGTTCCCAAAAACAAGCTTTCCCACCTGGTTTAAGGACTCGGTGCATTTCTTTAATCGCGGCGTGAGGATTGGGTAAATGATGCAGCAGATTGGCAACATAAACGATATCAAAGGTATTGTCAGGACAATCAAGGGCGATCGCATTCATAGTTCTACCCTCGATCTTGACTCCATTAGCCGCCGCTAATTGCATAGCAACTTCTACCATCCCCGGCGAATAGTCGGAAGCGACGCATAATGCCCCTTTTTTAGCAAAGTAGACGCTATTTTCTCCCGCACCGCAACCTAAATCTAATAATTTCTTGCCGCGAACATCCCCCAGATGGCGTAATATAAAGCGATTTTCGGGGGCTGTACAAGCTTCAAAGTAATCTTTGACGTTAATTCCCTCTACATCAATGGTGGCTGCCCATTGGTCGTGAAATTGCCTTTCTTTTGCAAATATTTCATCACCCATAGGTTTATTTTTACTTCTTAATAAATTGAGCAAAATAGGCACACTGATTAAGTGCGCCTATTCCTAAATTATTTGATGTTAGACTTCTTGCGCCATTTGACTACGCTTTTCTTGTTTTAGCGAACCATACAACCTATTCAAGGCATTTACATAAGCTTGAGCAGAAGCAACAATAATGTCAGTATTCGCCGCATGACCGGAAAATACCCGATCTTCGTAGCGCAACCGAATTGTAACTTCGCCGATCGCATCAATTCCCGCCGTTACAGATTGCACCGAAAACTCAATTAATTCATTGGGAACATTAATTACCCGATTAATTGCCTTGTATACCGCATCTACTGGCCCAGTACCGATCGCTGCATCAGTCAATTCTTTGCCTTCAGGAGTCCGCAATGTTACTGTCGCCGTGGGTGTAGAGCGATCGCCACAAGAAACTTGTACTAATTCTACTCGAAACATTTCTGGACTTGACTGGAGTTCGTCATTAGCGATCGCTTCTAAATCCCAATCAGAAATATCTTTTTTCTTATCTGCTAAGTCTTTAAACTTCAAAAAGGCTTTATTTAGCTCATCTTCTGGCAAATCAAAGCTTAATTCTTTTAGTCTAGTCCGAAAAGCATTGCGCCCGGAATGTTTGCCTAAAACAATTTGATTATTGGTAAGTCCAATCGATTCCGCATCCATAATCTCATAGGTGAGCTTATTTTTGAGAATCCCGTCTTGATGGATTCCCGATTCGTGTGCAAAAGCATTTGCACCCACAATCGCTTTATTTGGCTGCACTAGCATTCCTGTCAAAGTCGAAACTAAGCGAGAAGTCTTATAAATTTGGCGCGTGTCAATATTTGTAAGTGGCGCTTCTGATTCGGCGCTTCTGCCCACAAAAGGGTTAAAATACTGCCGCCTGACGTGCAATGCCATCACAACTTCTTCTAAGGCTGTATTTCCGGCACGTTCTCCAATGCCATTAATCGCGCATTCTAGTTGTCTTGCACCATTTTTCACCGCTTCTAGGAAATTGGCAACCCCTAAACCAATGTCATTATGCCCGTGAACGGAAATAATTGCTTTATCGATATTAGGGACATTTTCTTTAATTCCTTTAATTAACGCGCCAAATTCGCTAGGAGTTGTATAGCCTACGGTATCTGGAATATTAACCGTTGTTGCCCCCGCCGCGATCGCTCTTTCTAATACTTGATACAAATATTCTGGATCGGTGCGGGTAGCATCCATTGTCGAAAATTCCACGTCATCCATAAAGGATTTGGCATAAGCTACCATTTCCCCAGCAATCTCTAACACCTCGGCTTTAGTTTTTTTCAACTGATACTCTAAATGAATATCGGAGGTGGAAATAAATGTATGTATTCTACCTTTTGCGGCTGGTTTTAATGATTCGGCGGCGGCTTTGATGTCGTTTTTGATTGCTCTTGCTAGAGAACAAATCACTGGGCCATTTTCTGTTCCTACAGCTTCAGCAACTTTTTTTACCGCTTCAAAGTCTCCCGGACTTGCGTAAGCAAATCCTGCTTCAATTACATCTACTCCTAGCCTTGCTAGTTGCTTGGCAATTAATAGCTTCTCATCTACATTTAGCGTTGCGCCGGGACATTGTTCGCCATCACGCAATGTTGTATCAAAAATAATTATTTTGTCTTGTTGTTGGGTCATTTGTTCGTACTCTCCTTAGTTTATATTTTAGTTTTTATTTATAAATCTAGCTTTTCAATATATTCTCGAATATCGTTCAAATCTATATATCTATCCGTAACATTCCGCAACTCTCTAGCAATCATGCCTTCCGTTGATACAACGGTTATATGCGTACTTTTCGATCTTAATAATTCAATTGCTCTTTCAAAATCACCGTCTCCGCTAAATAATACTACTCGGTCATATTGTTCTACGGTATTAAACATATCTATAACTATTTCTATATCTAAGTTTGCTTTTTGCGAGTATCTCCCCGATGTATCGTCGTAATATTCTTTAAGTATTTTTGTTCTTACTGTATAGCCTAAACTAATTAAAGCGTCTCTAAAACCTCGTTGATCTTGAGCATCTTTTAATCCTGTATACCAAAAAGCATTAATTAATTCTGTATTAAGTTTTTCTTTTCTTAAATATTCTAATACTCGCCTTGGATCGAAAAACCACCCATTTTTTTGTTGAGCGTAAAACATATTGTTGCCGTCTACAAAAATAGACAGCCGATTCATTAAACACGACATAAAAAATATACCTAATAATTCTTTTAAAACTTAAGTTTAGTAGCAGGTTATGGCAACATTAGCGACGGAGAATTTTTATAAAAGTCCCCATCTATTTTTAATTAATTGTTTACTAAAAATATATCTATATTGCCTAATCCTGAAACAATAAAAATGAGCTTAATTGATAAGTTATGTTAAGTAAGAGCATAATATAGTTATTACTTTATTTAAAATTTACCAATAAATTGACTAAATTTACAGGTTTTGGCAACTTTTAACGATCCTCCCCGATCTTTGTATAGACGTTAAAGGCAAGGAAATCAAGCATTTTGCCATAAATTAACATCTAGTAAGAATCAATGGAAGTTTTAGTTATCAACTAATAAGTAGCTGCACCAATCGCTCCAGCTACCAACATAAAGGGCAGAAGTATCAATTCCTGCTAAATGTAAAGATAATAAATTGACGCAAGCAGTAACCCCAGAACCACAATAAACAATAATTTCCCGCCCTTGTAGCTGTTGCCAATGTTGAAGCTCTTGAGGAGAATATAAGTATCCATCGCTACTTGAAACATCTTGCCAAGGATAGTTAACCGCTCCCGGAATATGCCCAGCAATCGGATCGATAGGTTCACTTTCGCCGAGATAGCGGGGAATTTCTCTGGAATCAACTAGCACCACTCCGGGCAAATCCTTACGGGCTTTAACGTCGGTGATATCTACTCGAAGTGATGGTTGCAAGTTACAAGTAAATTGTTTTGGTGTACTTGTACTAATAGCGTCTGTAACGGGCAATTTCAGGCTTTGCCAAGCTTTAAACCCTCCATCTAGTACCGCAATGCGATCGTGTCCCAAATAGCGCAGCAGCCACCACAAACGGGCGGCAAAAGCAAAGCGCGAATCGTCGTAAGCGACAACCAAAGTTTGAGCATCTATACCCATTGTTGATAATTTTTGTGCCAATACCTCCAGATCGGGTAAAGGATGCCTCCCACCATGTTGCTGCACGGGGCTAGAAAGGTCTTTGTTGAGGTCAAAATAACTAGCGCCCGGAATGTGGCTAATGTTGTACTGTTGCTGCCCTAATTCGGGATCTGCTAGGGAAAAACGACAATCGGCGATCGCAATATGCGCCTCCCCAATATGTTCGTAAAGCCAATCAGCAGATACTACGGTTGGTGTATTCATAATAATTAGTATGACGTGCGACTTATTTTTACCACAATTGACCGCCGATAACTCCTACACTTTCTATTGCGAAGAATTTGGGGAGACTTTTCATAGCCAACAGGGAGCGAAAACCGAAGCCGAACACAAGTTTGTTGCGCCAACTCAATTAAACATCAAAGCCCATCAACCAGTAGTGAGGATATTAGATATTTGTTATGGGTTGGGATACAACACGGCGGCGGCTTTAGCTCAAATTTGGGCTGTTAATCCCGATTGTTTGATAGAAGTCATTGCCTTAGAATCTAATGCTGATATCCCCAATAGTGCGATTAATCATAATTTACTCGATAGTTGGGAGCCAAATATTCGCCAAGTTTTAACGCTCTTGGCTAGTAATCATCAAGTAAAAACAGCACGATGTCAGGGAACTTTATTATTAGGTGATGCTAGGCAGACAATTAAACTAATTCCCTCTAGTTTTACCGCCGATGCAATTTTTCTCGATCCCTTCTCACCACCCAAATGTCCGCAATTATGGACTGTAGAATTTATCAGCCTAGTGGCTAAGTATTTACATGATGACGGGGTACTAGCAACTTATTCGGCGGCGGCGGTGAGAACAGCATTGCAAGGAGCGGGGCTGTATATTGGCAATACAATTTCCCTTGGGAGGCGATCGCCTAGTACCATCGCAACTAAGTACTAATTACCGCCGTTATCTACCATCGGGCAAGAACATTTACTTACTCGTGCCGCAATTCCCTACCGCGACCAAACTTTACAGGACGATACAGAGGTAATTTTGCAAAGGCGGCAACAAGAACAACAAACTAGCCTTTTAGAACCTACCGCCCGTTGGCATCGGCGCACTCGCAGAAACTTTAAGAAAGATCCGTAAAATAACTGAGTTACTAGCTAAATTGATTATCCATACTTATAAGTACACCAACTCAATAAATCATAGATTTCTGCGCTTAGTTAGTATATTTTTGACTAGCGATCACTAAATGTTTCAAATTCTTCAAGTAAGCCTAGGAATCTAAGTCTAAAGTTTAGCTGCTAACTTATTTGATATTTATCCCTAAAGAATGTAACAAAGCATACAATTTTTTTTTGAAGATCAATGAGAAGATCGTCGCGTTTATACTTAATGACAAGATAATTTTTTGGTACAATTAATTTTTTTTAAAATAATTAAATTTAATTAACAATTTGTAAACAGCTACCTGTGTAGATTGGATTGGTAAAGCAATGGTTTCTACTTTCAGAACAAAAAAAACATTAGCACCGGACATTGATTTAGCTCCAGCAAAAATCTTAGTAGTTGACGACTATCCAGCTAATCGGATGACAGCAATGGCACTTTTGTCTTTAGAAGGCTATGAAGTTTTTGAGGCTGAAAGTGGGGCGATCGCTCTGGAAAAGGTCAGAAAAATTCAGCCAGACTTGATATTGCTAGACGTGATGATGCCAGAAATGGACGGGTTTGAAGTATGTCAGCAACTCAAACAAGACGAACAAACTAGGCTAATTCCAGTAATTTTTATCACCGCATTAAACGATAAACAGTCAAGAATTCGAGGGATTGAAGCTGGGGGAGATGACTTTTTAACTAAACCCTTTGATCGCCCCGAACTATCGGCGCGGGTTAAATCCTTGGTGCGACAAAAGCGACTCAACGAAGATTTAGATCACACCGAACAAGTTTTATTTTCTATAGCTAGAGCCGTAGAAAGCCGCGATCCTAATACGGGAGATCACTGCGAACGCTTGGTAGGCTGGGGAGAAACTTTTGGACAATTTTTAAAATTGTCCCGCCCCCAAATGCGAAATTTACAATGGGGCGGTTACTTGCACGATATTGGTAAAGTTGGCATTCCTGATGCTGTACTGCTCAAGCAAGGAAAGCTAACTTTAGAAGAATGGGAGATTATGAAGCAGCACGTTATTATTGGCGAGAAAATTTGTCAGCCGTTACGGACAATGCGGGGAGTAATCCCAATTATTCGTCATCATCACGAGCGTTGGGATGGTACAGGCTACCCCTATGGATTGGTGGAGGATGAAATTCCTTATTTAGCTCAAGTATTTCAGATGATTGATATTTACGACGCACTGACAAGCGATCGCCCGTACAAACGCGCCTTCTCGCCCGAAGAAGCCTTAGAAATCCTCGCTCAAGAGAGAGATTTGGGATGGCGTAGCCCTAAATTAGTGGAGGAGTTTACAAAATTTATTCGCACTTCAACTTTTACTTAAAGACTCAATAATTGCGATGGGCGTTCGGCACTCAGCTATTATCTAAACTGACACCTGATAGCTAATACTTAAGAATGGTAGCAGTAGCAATTTTAGCGGCGGGACGCGGAACTCGAATGAAATCCAACTTACCTAAAGTTTTACACTCTTTGGGTGGGCAGAGTTTGGTCGAAAGAGTATTGGATAGTTTGCAGACAATTTCTCCGCAACGGCGGATGATAATTGTGGGTTATCAAGCCCAAGAGGTAAAAACAGTTTTGCAGGAAAAACCCACCTCTCTGCTTTTGCCAGAATTGGAGTTTATCGAGCAGACAAAACAATTAGGTACAGGTCATGCTATTCAACAGGTAATTCCTCATTTAGAAGGGTTTACGGGGGATTTGCTGGTTTTAAATGGCGATGTACCACTTTTAAGACCTGAAACTATTAAACAGTTGTTAGAGGCTCATCAAGAGCATCAAAACGCCGCGACAATTCTTACCGCCCAATTGCCCAATCCTCAAGGCTACGGACGGGTATTTTGCAATGGACAAAATATTATTAAAGAAATTGTTGAAGATCGAGACTGTACCGCCGCCCAAAAACAAAATCGTCGCATTAATGCTGGAGTTTATTGTTTTAACTGGTCAAAATTGATGGAGGTGCTGCCGCACTTGCAAGCAAATAACGATCAGCAAGAATATTACTTGACTGATGCTGTAAATCAGTTAGAGCAAGTAATGGCTGTGGATGTGGAAGATTATCAAGAAATGCTCGGTATCAACGATCGCGAACAACTAGCCGCCGCCTACGAGATTTTGCAAAAACGAGTGAAATCAAAATGGATGAAGGCAGGGGTGACAATGGTAGATCCCCAAAGCATTACGATTGATGACACTGTAAAATTGCACCCAGATGTAATTATTGAACCGCAAACTCATTTGCGGGGCAATACAGAAATTAAGTCTGGCTGTAAAATTGGGCCTGGAAGTTTAATTGAAAATAGTCTAATTAGTGAAAATGTGACTGTTTTGTATTCGGTAGTTGTCAATAGTATTGTTAATAGCAATAGTCAAATTGGCCCCTATACTCATTTGCGTACCGCCGTTGAAGTTGGTGCTGGCTGCCGATTAGGAAATTTTGTAGAATTGAAAAAAACAAAATTAGGTAGTGGGACTAATGTCGCTCATTTGGCTTATTTGGGTGATGCTACTTTAGGAGAAAAGGTTAATGTGGGTGCAGGGACAATTACGGCTAATTATGACGGCGTAAACAAGCATTCAACTAAAATAGGCGATCGCACAAAAACCGGGGCAAATAGCGTTTTAGTCGCGCCGTTAACTATCGGTAACGATGTCTATATTGCCGCCGGATCTACTGTTACTCAAGACGTGCCGGATGATTGCTTGGTTATTGGGCGCAGTCGGCAGGTAATTAAGCGTGGTTGGCGCATGAAAACACCAGAAGTCACTGAAGCAAATTAACCTTCCAGGCAACCTGTAAGCGCACCTTCATCACTTTCTAAAGTGTCGCCAATTTTTTCGCCATCGTGGAAAGCAGCTAGTAATACTTCACTGGTTTTTCCCCAAGCGATCGCTCCTGTGGCATCTAGAGCGATCGCTCCTAAATCTCTTTGATTTTTGTGGGCTTCAGCAAAAGTACGCTTCATCGCCTCGTGTAAAGACAACCCATCGGTGACGCGCACGACAATTCGGGCGGCTAAACATTCATCGATGATATCTTCACCGATTCCCGTACAGCTAACGGCGGCGTGCATGGTGGCATAATTTCCCGCAGGCATTGCCGAATCGCTAACTCTGCCTATGCGTTCAAATCCTTTACCCCCTGTTGATGTGCCTACTGCCAAATTTCCCTGGCTGTCGAGGACGACAACGCCAATTGTACCGCGTCCGGCATTTTCGACTAATTCTGGTTCTGCGACTACTCCTGCCATCGTTTTCACAAAATTTTCTTGGCGCTCCTGCATCCATTCTTTTAGGCGCAGTTCGGTGAGGGGATTGTAGAGCGGTATTTGTAATTCCCTGAGCAATTCGGCGGAGCCATAATCAGATAAAACGCGATCAGCAGAATTTTGTAAGTAGGACGCTAAATCAATGGGGTGTTGTACCCTTGATACATTAATAGCACCGCTAAAGCGCTGACTTGTTCCATCCATTAAGGCGGCGCTCATGCGGATTTGTCCATCAGATTGCAGTACCGAACCCGTCCCGGCATTGAAGCGGGGATCGTCTTCTAATAACCGACAACCCAACACCACTGCATCGCTGGCTTTTGCTCCCGACTTCAACAGTGCATACACTTGTTCGATAACTTGGTTGAGGCTGCGTCTAACAGATTCTACTCCGCCTTTTCCTTTTAACGAACTCCCCGCCCCACCATGAATAATTAACTTAGGCTGCACCTTTGAACTCCAGACGTTTGCTTGCAAGTATACTAAATTGCGCTCTTACTACGAAGTGCTTTTACGACGGCGACAACGTTCCGAGCAGTATTTCACATCATCCCAGCAATCAGCCCATTTTTTGCGCCAAGTAAAAGGACGCTGACATACAGGACAAATTTTTGTCGGTAAATCGGATTTAGAGTAGGGCATAGCAGTTTTAATCGTACATCTTCTTTAATTTTACAAATGTTTACGAAAGCACAAAAATTAGCATCGGTACGAATTGTTTTAGTAGAACCTGCGGGCGATCGCAATGTCGGCGCGATTTCTAGAGTGATGAAAAATTTTGGTTTACAGCAGCTAGTTTTAGTTAATCCCCAGTGCGATCCCCAGTCGGAAGAAGCGCGACGTGCGGCGGTTCACGCCGGAGAAGTTTTAGCAGCACAGCAAGTAGTACCAACGCTAAAAGATGCTTTACAGGGGTGCGTAAGGGCGATCGCTACTACAGCCCGCGATCGCGAGAGATCGCCTCTTGAACACCCCGATACGGCTTTACCATGGCTACTAGAAACACCCCTTGAGCAACCCTCCGCCCTAATTTTTGGGCCTGAATGTCGTGGATTGAGCAATCAAGAATTAAACTATGCTCAACGCTTTGTCCGCATTCCCTCTAACCCCGATTATTCGTCGCTCAACTTGGCGCAGGCGGTGGCTGTTTGCTGTTACGAACTAACACAATCGGTAGACTTTTCAATTAGCGATCGCCCCCTACCCCTCGACTATGCTGCCATTGAAGAATTAGAAGGCTATTACCAGCACTTGCAAGCGGTTTTGCTTACCATTGGCTATGTTTATCCTCACACCGCCGCTAGTCGGATGGAGAAATTTCGCCAAATTTTTAACCGCGCTCATCTTGACAAAGCCGAACTAAGTATGCTAAGGGGTATTTTAACTCAAATGCAGTGGGCATTACAGAAAAATGCTGAAAGCTTAGAAGATAAGTTATAAATTTGGCAGTGCTAAAACTTTTTATTAGCAGATCGCCGCATCAAGGTTTTTAGATGGTAATAAGATTTAGTAGTTCGTGGTAGCTTGTGCTACTAATTGAGGATTAAAGTTAAGCATCAAGTATTTTTTAAAGATTTATTGTCAATTATTAGGTGTGAGGAATTGGCGTGGAACAGCCGTTAACAGGAAACAAATCGCTGGGATCGCAATTTAAGGGTTATTCTTTCAAAAATGAAGGGAGTAAAACCGCCCAAAGTATCAGTCAAGATATTAAAATTCCTGATAAGAATGAAAATTTGCAGCCAACAGCCGCAAGGGATACCTCAAATCCTCAAGTAGAGCTAGGTGGGCAAACTAAGGTTGAAATAGCAGCAATGAAGGGCAAACCGCGATCGCGTCCAGTAAATTTACCAGCAAAAGCGGCGCTCAATAACCAACGGGCAAATCCATCGTCGCCAACTACCGCACAGCAAAAGGTAGCACCGCCAGCTTTAAAACGTCCCGTAAAGCGCAAGAAACCTCCAGGAATAGTGGTGTATGCTTTACGCCTACTAATTTTTGGCATGGGAACTTGGGTAATTGCCGGGACTTTGTTATCGGCGCTAAATCCGGCAACTCGGATGAATCAACAAGCAAAAGAAAAGATTGATCGACCCGTTGCCAAAGCAGAGCCGATTGTAGTCGTGCCGCCAATCAAGCTAAATCAAGAAATTATGCCCTTAAAAGCTGCTGTAAAGCAATTAGAAGCGAAGAATAAGGGACTAACACCGGGAGCTTTTTTTGTCGATCTCGATACCCATAATTATCTAGATTGGAATGGATCGCTACCTTTTGCCGCCGCCAGTACGATTAAAGTTCCCGTACTCGTAGCCTTTTTTCAAGATGTAGATGCGGGAAAAATTCGTTTAGATGAAAAACTTACTCTGCAAAAAAAGCTAATTGGTAGCGGTTCTGGGGGAATGCAGTATCAACCGCTAGGTACAAAGTTTACCGCTTTGAATACGGCAACCCAAATGATTGTCGTCAGCGATAATACTGCTACAAATATGCTAATTGACCGAATGGGCGGGATCGCGAAGTTAAATGAACGCTTCCAATCTTGGGGCTTAGTATCGACAAAAATTAACAACCCCTTACCAGATTTGACAGGGACAAATATCACCAGCCCCAAGGATATGGGGCAATTAATGAGTTTGGTAGATCGGGGGGAATTGATGTCTTTAAGATCCCGCGATCGCCTGTTAGAAATTATGCGCCGCACCAAAACAAGAACTTTACTCCCCCCAGGGTTAGGAGAGGGAGCAATTATCGCTCACAAAACTGGCGATATTGGCTCAATGGTAGGAGATGTAGGTTTAGTAGATATGCCTAATGGCAAGCGCTATATTGCCGTAGCAATGGTCAAGCGCCCCCATAATGATAGTCGCGCTCAAGAATTAATCCGCCAAATTTCTCGCATTACTTACCAACAATTTACAAAACCCTCCACAGTCCAAGTAACGCCTAGCCCCGCACCATTTATTACTACTAGCCCCCAAAGAGCCGTAGAGGAGGGTCAAAGCCTTAGGTAAGCAACGGTGCAGCCTCACGGATCGCTTTTTGACGGTCTATAGTAGCCCAGATAGTTTGCAACAACTCATTTAAGCCTTGATGACTGACGGCGGAAATTAGAAATATAGTGCCTTCACTAAAATCTCTAAGCTGTTGGGCAATTGCTTCAGTGGTTTCTTCATCTACAGCATCGGCTTTGTTAATTGCCACAATTTGTGGGCGCTCTCTTAATCCTCGTCCGTAAGCTTGTAATTCTGCTTGAATTATTTGATAGTCCGCGATGGGATCGGTTGCTGTACCATCAACTAAGTGCAGTAGTACGCGGGTGCGCTCGATATGGCGCAAAAAATCGTGACCTAAACCTGCTCCTTGATGAGCGCCAGAGATCAAACCAGGAATATCGGCAAATACTGTACCGTCTCCTGTAGGCTTGCGGACTACTCCCAAATTCGGCACTAAGGTCGTAAACGGATAATCAGCTATCTTTGGTCGGGCGGAAGACAAAGCCGAAATTAAAGTCGATTTACCCGCATTAGGTAAGCCAATAATTCCCACCTCCGCTAAAAGCTTCAACTCTAAATTTAACAGCCTAGTTTCTCCGGGTAATCCTGGCAAAGCGTATTCTGGAGCGCGGTTGCTATTGCTCAAAAAGTGCTTATTTCCCAAGCCCCCTTTACCACCCTTGGCAACTTGGAGAGTTTGAGAGATTTCGGTTAAGTCGCCAATTAATTCCCCGGTTTCCGCATCATAAATAATCGTCCCACAAGGAACTTCGACTACTAAATCGTCTCCCGAAGCCCCGGTACAATTATTTGTCCCACCGCGATCGCCATCTTCGGCTTTAAAGCGATGTCTGTAGCGGAAGTCCAGCAAAGTTTGCAAGTTTTCTACGCTTTTAAAAATTACCGAACCACCACCACCGCCTTTACCTCCTGACGGGCCTCCGGCGGGGACGTACTTTTCTCTGCGAAAGCAGACCATGCCGTCGCCGCCCTTTCCTGATTCAACTTCTATTTCGGCTCGATCAATAAATTGCATAATGTTTTAGCTGTTAGCTACTAGGTAGATAGGTGTGAAATTTGTAGAACGCAGTTAACTGTTTCTACTACCTTTTCTCCTAAGCTCTTGTTATTCCATGCTAATGCTTAAACGCTAACAATAATTTGAGACATCTTCTCGACATTCATCCGCTAGGTACGATAAGGCACGAAAGCGTAAACCTACCAGTTGCTCGTAAACCGGGTTAATTTTACACATCGCCGGAATGTGAACGATTTTGCGCCCAAATAACTTAACATCTCGCTCGAAGGGACATTGGGCGGGGATCATTTTGCACAAAAACCTGGCAACTTTAGGATCGTGAATTTTTAGCTCGTCCAGCCAGTTGCGGACGGGGCGCAAGGCATGGCTATCAATCTGGGTAAATAAATAAAAGTTGGGAATCATGCCTTCTTTTTCTTCTCTTTGGTCATAAAGGGTAGTTCGCAAGCTGTTTAGGGCTGTTTCTGATAGTCCTAAAGCTTGGCAAAATTCGTGTAAAACATTAGCTTCGCTGACAGAATAAACTCCATCGGCGATCGCTACCATTACGGCGGTGCGTAAAAAATTCTCGGCGGCGGCGCTGTCGTCGCTCTTAAAAGCTGCCGCAAGTTCCGTAGGTGTAATTGGCTCTATTGCTGCCCATTGGCTGCTACTATCGCCCTTTAGCGCCAAAGCTGCAATTAATTTTTGTTCATCATCATCAAAGTTGCCGTCTGCCCAAGCAATTGTTAACAGTCCGCGCAGCCAAGCTGAGATTTGTTCGTCGGTACAGGGAGTCATCACACTGGTCACATCGCACGGTTTTACAATTCGACGCATTGATTCTAACTTTAGTTTCATCATTACTGACGTAAACTACAAAACCAAAAGACTGATTTTCGATAAAGGTTTTGTAAAAATATGCCATTTAAATATATTGTTTGTACATCGATCTTAGCTAGGTCGATTTGGCTTTACCGGGGTAAGACAGGGGAGAAATCGCTACTTTTTGGGTGTGGATTTGGGCGCTCTCTAGTTTTTTAGCGCGATCGCCTAAAATTTGTGCTTTCTTAGTTTGGTTACACCCTGTTAAGCTGCTCAACCGAGATGTGGGTTTTATTTCTCAAGGGATAAAAGCAAAGGTAACAATGGCAGCTTTTCCTGATCAAGAATTTTGCTCTGTAGAGTGAATGAGGGCTTTGCCGTGCGGTAAGCCCTCATTCACACGGTAATTTTTGATGTTATTTCAGTCCTAACCAAACCTCTAAGCCACCTTTAGGATTATCGGTATAAACCCATTCTTCGTTTTATTTTGCTTTCGATTTATATCAGATTGGTTTTGACTATCTACCTCGATATTGTTCGAGTTGTCTTGTGAATTTTTTGTTGTCGATTCTGGAAAAGTTAAAGAGTTGTTTCCGCTAGAAGTAAGATAGGTTTCTAATAATCCATAATCTTGTATTTGGGCTGAAAAACTTTGAATATCTGCTTCGGTAAGTGCTAGATCAAAACGTCTTTTAAAAGCTGCTACAATCTGAGATGATGTTGAAGTTCCATTTATAGATTGACATAAAAAATTTTCTTCCTCCCCAAATTCAAAAGAACAGTCATTTGTAGGGTTTTAACTAAGTCTTGTTTGGCTGAATTGTTTGTAGTACAGGTAACAATCAAATCTTTTCGGAAGCAAGTTAATGGCGAAGTAGGCATTTTGTACCAATTTCAAACTTATAATATATTTAGTAGTAAAAATGACAGTTATTTACTTAAAATATTTTTATTTAGGATAATAGACGTGAGTTTAAAAATCGAAGAACAATCCAAAATCTATCGAACAAAACTTAATAAGTTAGCTTATAAAAATAAAGGTGGCATTGATGAAAAACTGCTTGAACTAGAGCGTTACAGGCAAAATGATCGCTGAACAATAACTAGGCTTGTTAAGGATTATAAATATTTTTAAGAAAATTTTGAATAAAATCCAGAGAGTGCATATTATTAGTAAGTATTGTCAGTTGTTTGTTAAGTAATAGACATAATAGTTAAAGCGATTGTTAGTTAACTTATCATTTGTTAGTCCTAAGCCCACGGGCTTAAGCACTTATGCTAACAATTTAATTCCTCATCTTCTGAATCTGCAACCAACACTACTAAGTTCTCAAGCAATCGATGATTATGATTGTTATCCAATACCAGGGAATTTAACTCCAGATTGGGGTAGTAAAGGGCATTTGCGCCGATTGTGGTGGACGCAAAGGCAATTACCAAAGATATATAAACAAAAGACATCGCCGCTTTTATTTTCACCTATCCCTGAAGCACCATTATTTACGAACTGTCGTTACATTGTAACCGTTCACGATCTTATCCCTTTACGCTTTGCTAAATTATCCCCTCTTAGTGCTTACAGCCGTTATTATATTCCCCAAGTTTTAAAGGGCGCGCAACATATTCTTTGTAATTCTAAAGCCACAGCTAAAGATATTACTTACTTTTTTGGCATCAATCCCCGCAAAATTACCCCCATACTATTAGCCCACGACGGGGACAATTTTTCTTTTCTTAACTTACCCAAATCTAACTACTTTCTTTACATCGGTAGGCAAGATCCTTACAAAAACTTGCACCGCCTAATTGCTGCCTTTGCAGCGCTACCAAATTATCATAAATATCAATTATGGATAGCCGGGGCTTCCGACGCGCGATATACCCCCGTACTTCAAGGGCTAATAGATAAACTGGAACTAACTAATTATGTTAAATTTCTTGACTATGTTGCTTATAGCCAATTGCCAATAATTATTAATAGCGCGATCGCTCTAGTGTTTCCTAGCTTGTGGGAAGGCTTTGGCTTTCCGGTTTTAGAGGCTATGGCTTGCGGTACGCCTGTAATTACTTCAAACCTTTCCTCAATGCCTGAAGTGGCGGGAGAGGCGGCGATTCTTATCAATCCTTACAGCACCGCAGAAATTAGTCAAGCAATGGAAAAAATCGCAAATTCTCAAGAATTGACTTCGCAATTATCCCAGCTTGGTTTAGAAAGAGCCAAAAAATTTAGCTGGGATAAAACCGGAATTGCTACGGTAGAGGTATTGTCTCGTTACCTATAACCGCAGTTGGATGGCGGCTTGTTGGGGTGGTTTCAGACAAGGAGAGAAAAAGTTTAATGAAGTTGGTTAGATAAGGCTCGTTATCCAAATCCTCTAATTATCAGCTTTTAGAACATTGTTTTTGTGCTTTTTGAATTTTCTGGGTTACAGCTTCTGGTACGCCTAATTGAGCCTCAGCATACAACCGCTCAAACTCTTGCTGATAATGGGCTGCAACAGTGGGACTGTGAATAACCAACAAAGCTTCGTCATTGCTACTATTAGCTGCTTCCGACCAGTTATGAGAGCCAGTAATTACAGCACTATTGTCTATTACTGCAAACTTGTGATGCAATAAATCACCTTTGAGTAATTTGGGTACCCCTACGGTCGTAATTGCCTTTTGCCAAGGATGGTTATTTGCTTCGTATTTGCACTTGTTGCTAAGGCTAACTCCCATCATATCTAGAGCTTCGCTGTAAGGGCGATAAATAAAATCTGGATCAATTACCGCGCGAATTTGGACGTTATGGAGGCTTTGTTGCTCTAGAGTATTCGCAATATTTTGGTCAGAAAATACAAATAAAGCTAAATTTACCGATTGGGTAGAGGTAGTTAGAGTTTTAGCAATTAAACCATTGGTGCTTTGACTCCAAGGAGAAGTTGGAGAAGTCGGCGAAAACTGCACGTCAATAGTTGTATTCCCAACTTGGACTTGTTGGGGGGGACGAAAGGGCTTTTTTAAACCAAACAAGCGATCGCTCTTTTCACCCCACATTAAGTTAAACTCTTGAGTAAATAATGCTGCTAATTGAGGGCTGTCAATCTGGACTAAGTTATTTGCATTGCCTGTACTGTAGGGGTTTGCAATGTCGCCGTGAATGTCGCTACTGGTGAAATTAGCAGAAGTTACAATGACTAGGCGATCGTCTACAACTACAAATTTGTGGTGCATCAAATCACTACCTTTAGAACCATCCGCCGTATCGTCAATTACAGGTACTTTGGCATTGCGGAGAATTAAGAGCGCATCCCCTTGATTAGCTTCTTGGGCGCTGATTTGACCGTCTTTGTTGCGATCGCTTTGTTGGCGTAATTCATCATACTTGGCGGCTTCCCTAGGGGTTTTTCTGGGCTGAGATTCGCTCCAAGGGTGATTATAAGTATTTTCTAAAACTACCCGAACTTTTACCCCAGCTTTTTGTCTTTCTACAAGCGCCTGAGCAATTTTAGGTAAACGCAATTCTTGTACTGCAACGCTTACGCTAAATTTACTTGTAGAAATCGCCGTAATAATTTGTTGTTCTAAATCGTCTCCATTTCTTTGCTGTTGGCGTAGAGTTTCTTGATACTGGGAAGACTCGGTATGATTAAAATACACTTGCACCAAAGGCTCTTGCGGTAAAGCAAGGGGCTTTTGCTCGGAATGTACGCCTTGACACGCAATAAGTAAAAAGGGAAGAAGTGTAGAGCAAAGCTGTCTAAGGTTCATAGACTTAAATTGAGCAGATAAAGTTATAGTTCCCCAAAAACTCCTCATAGTTGCTAAAACTGCTTATTTTCTTAGTGGCGCTCTAAAAAAGTATGGTTTGTAAAAATGCGATCCCCCCTAACCCCCCTTGAAAAAGGGGGGGAAATATATATTAATCTCCCTCTTTAAGGGAGATTTAGAGGGATCTATCAAGATGGGCTACCAACCGAGAAACTTTTGAAACATCCTCTAAAGTGGAGAAAGAAATACAATTTTTTTTAGCCAATGAATTGATTGATAACTCATGCAAATTTATCTAGACTACAGCGCTACAACACCATCACGCACGGAAGCTAACGCAGCTATGCAAACCGTTTGTACTTCTTTGTGGGGGAATCCTTCTAGCTTGCATGAGTGGGGAGAGAGGGCAGCAACGGTATTAGAAACAGCTAGGATGCAAGTAGCTTCGTTGTTAAATGCCGCAAATTCTGAATCCATTATCTTTACGTCTGGCGGTACAGAGGCGGATAATTTAGCAATTATGGGTGTTGCTCGTAATTACACAACACCCCAACACATAATTATTTCTAGTGTGGAACATTCCGCGATTACTGAACCTGCCAAGTTGTTGCAACAATGGGGTTGGGACATAACTTATTTACCTGTAGATGCTACAGGAAGAATCAATCCTTTAGATTTGCAAGCTGCTTTACAACCAAATACTGTATTAGTTTCTGTCATTTACGGACAAAGTGAAGTTGGGACAATTCAACCGATTGAAACCTTGGGAAATATTGCTCGAAATCACGGTGCTTTATTTCATACCGATGCGGTACAAGTAGCGGGACGTTTGCCTCTAGATGTGCAAAAACTGCCTGTAGACTTACTTTCCCTCTCTAGCCATAAAATCTATGGTTCCCAGGGCGCAGGGGCGCTGTACGTTCGTCCAGGGGTGAATCTCGTGCCTTTATTGTGTGGTGGTGGGCAAGAATTAAAGTTGCGATCGGGAACTCAAGCTTTGCCTGCGATCGCCTCTTTTGGCATTGCTGCTCAGTTAGCTGTTCAAGAAATGCCTACAGAAGCCGCTCGTTTGATTAGTTTACGAGAACAATTATTTGATGCTTTAACCGATACACCGATTTTAGTTCCTACAGGCGATCGCATTTTTCGCTTGCCCCATCATGTTAGTTTTTATTTGGCGATTTCAGACGGCGAAAACATTACAGGTAAAACTATTGTGCGTCAGTTAAATTTGGCAGGAATCGCCATTAGTGCAGGTGCAGCTTGTCATAGTGGTAAACTTTCCCCAAGTCCCGTACTTTTGGCAATGGGTTTTTCGGACGCTATCTCTAGATCCGGTATTCGCCTAACTTTGGGACGGGAAACTACTTCCGCCGACATCGATTGGACGGCTATGGTACTCAAACAAGTATTACAACGCTTGAACCCGGTAAAATTTGCTGTAAGTTACTAATTTAAAAAAATGTCAGAACTACCTAAAACTCTTGGCGAAGCAGTTTCTCAAGCTAAGATTGCTACTCAAGCCGCGATTTCTGATGGCAATAATCGGCTACAAGTTGAGATTCTATTACCCGAACTCAATCCGATGCCTGTAGCAGAGCGCTTTTTGAGTGCAGAGGAAGGCAATAATCACAAATTTAATAAAATATTTTTTCCCGATGCTGGTGCGGCGGCTTTGGCGCGTCGTGACTGGGGGGATGTCCCTTTTGAGCTATTAGATATTAGTACCAAAAGAGTATCGGTTGAGGAGCAAATTCAGCCTGAAGATGAGGCGATTTTGTGTATTGCTCCCACAGCCCAAGAAGTTTTGCAAATAGAAAAGTTGTGTAATGCTATGGGCGAACATCGTCCGGTTGTATTGCTCAATCCTCGCCTAGAAGATGTATCGATAGTAGGGATTGGGTACGCGGGAAGGCAATTGCGCGATCGCTTTTTGAAAAATATTCAATCGTGCTACTACTTACGCCCTTTAGAAGAAGGTACTTTATTTCGCTGTTATCCTGGATTGTGGCAAGTTTGGCGCGAAACAACTGATGGCTATGAGCTAATTAAGGAATTGCCAAATAAACCTGTAGGCGACGATCTCGATCTCATTTTTGCGGGAGAAACGGCTACTCAATCTGAGGATGCGCCTAAGCCTAAAAAGTTGAGTATGTTTGCTAGTATGCAAAGGTTTATGAAAGCTCTAACCCGTTAGTTTTTGATTAGGTGCAAATTACTGATAATTCTAAAAGACTGATAGAAAAGTTAGATATCTATGTACAGACCAACTGATTTTCAAGAAGACAATGTTGACAAACTGTTTGCTTTTATGCAGGCAAACAGTTTTGCCACTTTAGTATCAATTGTAAATGGTGTGCCTTGTGCTTCACATATCCCTCTGGTTGTTGTGATGCAAGGAGATATGATTAAGTTAATCGGTCATCTTGCCAAGCAAAATTCTCAATGGCAAGCTTTTGAAACGTCTGAGTCACTAGCTATCTTCACTGGAGCGCACGCTTACATTTCCCCTACTTTGTATGAAAAACACGAGAGCGTACCAACGTGGAATTATATTGCTGTCCATGGGTATGGTATTCCCAAAATTATCACGCTCAATGATTCGCCCGAATTAATGAACAAGATGATCGACGGAATGATAGATACCTATGAAGCCAATTATAGATCGCATTGGGATGGTTTAGCTGATGGATTCCGCGATGGGATGATGAATGGCATTGTCGGGTTTGAGATGACTATCACTCGTTTAGAAGGTAAGTATAAGCTCAGTCAAAACCGCAGCCAAGTTGAGCAAAAAAATGTGTCGAATACACTGTTACAAAGTTCAGATCCAACTGTTCGTGCTATTGGTGTGGAAATGAAACAGCACATTGAAGCGAAGGAGAACCAATGGTAGAGACGTTGCCTTGCAACGTCTCTACACCAATATTCATACAGCTAATCAGCAACGCCTTTGAATCTAATTAAATTGCCAACGATGAATTCAGCGATTAACTACTGGTATGAAGGTTTTTGCCCCTCTAATGGCGAATTGCTCAAATTGCCTCGCACCCAATTTGTAGAAACTATTGCTGGCGAATTAATGCAACACATTGCTAGTAATGAAGTCTATTCCCGCGAAGGTAAAATGTATGGCGTACTTTTGGGCGAAAATAAGTCAAGGCAACAGCAAGTAATTAAGGCTTTTTCTGGGCTTCTAAATGGTAATAGTACGGTGGAAGGTTGGGTTCCACCTATTCCCGGACGCGATCGCCTATTTATAGAAGAATCTCTTACCCTCACTAAATTAGCATCTCTAAAGCAAGAATTAATTGCTTTACAAGACATTCCCGCCCAGCAACAGTACGATTTGTTGGCAAAAGAATTTGAAAAGACTTCGCACGAACTGACTTTACTCCACAACGGGCGTAAACAAGATCGCCAACAGCAACGCCAAAGGTTCGATCTTGAAGCCTTAGAGCAATTAAACGAACAAAGCCGCCTTGATGGTATTGAACGCAAACTCTTTAAACGCGAACGAGATGCCGCCCTTAAGCCCCTCAAAGCTCAACTCGAGATTTTTTTTGCCCGAAAGCTCGAATTAAAACAACAACGCAAAGCCTTGTCTGGTAAGCTTCAAGCCCAATTGCATGAAAATTTGTGGCTAACTAATTTTGCTGGGGAATCCTTACCGCTAACCGATTTAATACCAGGAGGTATCCCAACGGGTACAGGGGAATGTTGCGCCCCCAAGTTACTCCACTATGCTGCAAGTATTGGTCTGAAACCTCTGGCGATCGCAGAGTTTTGGTGGGGTTCATCCTCCGCAGATAAGGTACAAGGGCAATTCTACGGTGCTTGCGAAGAGCGCTGTCAGCCGCTAATGGGCTTTTTGTTATCGGGTTTGCCCTCTGCGCCTATCGTCAATGATACGCCGCTAACTATTTTGTACGAGGATGAGTGGCTAATTGCCGTCAATAAACCGCCAAAATTGCTTTCTGTCCCTGGGCGTTATAGTCGCGGAAATGATAGCGTTGCGGGGCTTTTGGGGCTGGCTACGGTGCATCGTCTGGACTACGAAACATCGGGTATTCTTTTACTGGCGCGCGATCGCTTAACTCACCGTCATTTAAGCATCCAGTTTCAACAACGGCGAATCCGTAAGGTTTACGAGGCCATACTTGCAGGGGTTGTAAATAGTGAGAGTGGGACAATTAATTTGCCGCTTTGGGGAGATCCCACAAATCGCCCTTACCAAAAAGTAGACTGGCAACATGGTAAACCAAGCCTAACGCAATATAAACTCCTAAATACTGCTAAAGGTTGCTCTCGTCTGGAGTTTTTGCCGTTAACTGGGCGCAGTCATCAACTCCGCGTTCATTCTGTGGATAAGCAAGGTTTGGGTTTACCGATATTAGGCGATTTGTTGTATGGTTGCACTGAGGCGAAACGCTTGCATTTACACGCAAAAGAGCTTTGTTTTGAACATCCCCAATCAAAACAAACTATTTGTTTGCAAACAGAAACTCCCTTTTAGTCGGCGATAGATTTAATGGTTTTATTTCTGCTAAATATCAATAAAATCCCTAGTACGAGCGCACTTACTACGGCGGTAATCAAAATAATAGGATTATTTAACTGACGAATTGCGATCGCTACATATGCCCAAATAAATACACAAGTAAAAGCTATATCTGCTCTATTTATCGCCACAATTGCCGCAATTATTGTAGCTATTACTAACATAATTGCCGTCCAGTAAGTGCCATTAATCCCCCAACCATCCCAGTTAGAACTATATAGAGCAGAAGCAATATTGACAACTGTGGCAACAGAAATCCAGCCTAGATAAATACTAAAAGGTATATGTGCAAGCCATTGGCGATCGCGTAATACTCTAACTTTCTCGACTCCCAACTGCAAATAAGCACCAATCAAAGCGAGGAGAATTACTAGCATTGCGACAACCGAAAGCCAAAACAGCCGCATCGTAAACAGATATACCCAAACTATTTGAGCTACGCAAGCAACAATTAGCAAGACACTTGCGCGCCCAATGGTGGGATCTCGTCGTTGCGCTGGGCGAAGTTGATAAATGCCATAAGCAATCAATCCTATATAAATTAAGCCCCAAATGGCAAAAGCATAATTTGCTGGAGTAATCTGCACTCCTTGAAAAACAGTATTAGAAATTTTGCCGATGTTTGCGCCTTTAAGGGGAAAAAAGTTTGACAAGGCATTTATAGTTAGAGTAGCCAAGATAGCAACTAGAGTTGCGATCGCTATTCCCAAACTAGATTTTGTTGTAGATGTTTTCATAATCTAAGATTTTGAGACTTCACCAAAATAAAAGCCGATAACAGTCCCCACAATCCCTGTTTCTGCCACTATTATCAAAGTTACTATATCTTTCCAATCTTCAGTTTTACCGCTATGAAAGATAATTTCAACTATAACTAGAGCAAAACAACAGGCGATCGTACTCCCAAAAATAATTACTAAAGCTTTGACAATCCACGCCTTTGCTCTTTCTGAACCACTACGCAGATCGACTAATTTACCTTTCTTAACAGATTGCTTTTCATCACTGTCAACTGCTGCTGTTTCTAAATCGCTCTTTTCAACGTTAGACATGAATGTAATTTAACCGCAACCGGATCTTGTTAAGCTTGACTTAGCTCGGCTTTCAACTCTCGCAGCATTTTACTTGTCCCCTCATCAATAGCTTTAAGTACCAGTTGAGGAATAAGTTGAGTTATAGGTAAATTGGGAAAAACCAGGCTACTAGAGGACGGAATATAGCTATTATCGTTGAGAATATTAATTGTAAGCTGCCGATCTTTATAAATCCACACTTCAGGAACACCTATAGCGACGTAAGCATTTAGAGTAGTTTTTGAAGTAACATCCGCCTCAATTGCTAGATCGGGTGGTGGATAAATAGATAGATTCATATTGGTACATCCTTGAACGCTGTTAGCATTTTGGATGTAAAAACAAGTATCGGGTTCAACCCCTGCAATTACTGGACGTTTAAAGGTAGTCGATCCGAAATCCTCCCAATCGCGTCCTTGAGAATCTAAAATTGTTTTAACAATATCAGCAATAATGCGATGAGGTCTTTCGTGAATTGCCAAAGGAGACATAATATCTAAAGTTCCTTGGTAGTAAGCCACGCGAGTATTGCGTTGTTCTCCCAAATTAGTCAGGATAGTTTCAAATTCCTGCCAAGATAAGTTATGGATGCTAATGTGACTACCAGGAGTAAGTTCAATGGCTTGAATGGGAATAGTTACGCTCATTTTTATCGATCCTCCACTATAAAAGCTTTCGGCGATCACTTCCATTGATTTGTTAGTGTGGAAGAATACGCACCCTTAACAATTAACACTTAAATTTGATCGGTAGCATCCGTTGTATAGCGACTATTAAAAACATCAAGCCAACCAACAATTGCATCTTTTAAGTTAGTCATTACTTCCTTTATAGTGTCTCCTTCAGTAATACAACCGAGGAGTTCGGGAACTTCTACCCAGTATCCACCTTCTTCTGCTGGGTGAATAATTGCTTTGATTTTCATAGGTGCTAGTCGCTTTTAAATATGCTAACAACCATTTTTCGCACTTACGGCAAAATCCGGCTTAAAAACGGTACTTCTACTACTTCGCCTGTAGTTTCGCCTATTTGGACTATTAAACCTGCGCCACCTGCTTTAGTGCGAATGTAACCTAAACCAAAAAAACCGCGATCGCTCTCTACAATACTTGTAAGTTTTCCTACTTTCTCCTCTCCCACCATAATTACACTACCGATTTCGGCGATCGCATTAAGTTTAATTCCCCATAAGTTTTGTTTTACGCCTTTGTAAGTATTTAGTCGCGCGATCGTTTCTTGTCCGATATAGCAACCTTTATCAAAAGATATTGTCTGTAATAAGCCTGCTTCTAAAGGATTATAATCATCAGTTAGTTCTTGATCTGGAACTGGACGACCTTGTTGAACTCTCAACTGTTCCCAAAGGTCGTCGCCCATTGGTACAGCACCCGCTTCTACAACCATTTTCCACACATTTGCGGCATTTTCAGCCGGAACAATTAAAGTGTATCCAGGTGTTGCAAGTCCGCTTCCTACAGCTACACGCAAATCGTTGATTAACTGATGATTGCCTACTGGTTGCCCAATAATGGCATCTAAACCAAGTTTTGCAAGTAAAGCATCGCTTTGTAAACCAATTAAGCTAAATATCGCGTTTTTATCGGTAATGTCTATTAATTCCACCTTGTCAGCAAAAAAGATATAACGATCCAACCATTCGAGCAAATACTTATAGCGATTGGGTGAAGTTATTAGCAATACCTCATCATCGGTAAGGTAAGCTGTGGCTAAATCAATTGTCCGCGCGGTAGAAGTCACAAACACTGTATCGCAACCTTCCCCTGGTTTTAAACGCTCAAAATTGTTGGTACTTTGATTGTGTAAAAAACGAAGGCGATCGCTTCCCGTAACTTTAATTAATCCCCAATGACTGCGATCGCAAATTGCTACCCCGTTTTGCGCCGCCTCTAATGCCTCAAAATCATTCCCAAAACTTACTGGGATATGAGAGTCAAATGTTGCTCCGGCGGCTGCCTGGATGTCTTGTAACTGTTGAATCATAATTTTTTGATTGTTTTTAAGTAGTGGGCAACTCGGCAAATACGCGATCGATTAAATGGGTAACTTTTTCATCCAATAGTTGCCAGTCAACATCGCCTCTTTCATCAATTAAGCTAGTGTCAATCGTCACGATATAGTTAGGCGACTCGGCAAGCAAGGAACTATAGTTGCAAAAACAAACCTGATAGCAGAGTTCCCACAGATCGACTTTGACCGTTTCTAAGCCTTCCTGCTGCAAACATAAATGATAGCCCGGTGTTGGCGTGGGTAGCTGCATTAAAGCTTGTTCAATTTCCTCTACTTGTTCGCCTTGCGCCGATTCTAGTTGTTTGACTAAATTAGCTACTTCAGTTTTTGTTTCTTCGGTAGTTTCCGGCTGCCAAATTAGTACATTTTCATAGGTTTCCTTCCAAGCACTGGTATCAAGTTGCTTGCGGATACGATCAAGAATGCGAATAAAAGCAGGCTGCATGAGTAATTCTGCCTGTTGCCATGCGGTGTTATCGGCAAATTTCGGCGGCATGATAGTTTCTGGATGTATAACTTTACCCTATCGTTATTTTTTGGGAGTCGTAACTGCAAGTGGCTCAAGTATGGTGTTGAAAAAATAAATGCGATCGCAATTTAGTGAATTTCTATTGCTGCCAAAGGTTGCAATAATAAACCATATTCCAACCCTTCAACTACGGCTTGGTAAGAAGCATTGAGAATATTGGTTGATACACCTACAGTAGTCCAGCGTTGAAAGTCGCTGCGCCATTCTACGAGTACCCGCGTACTAGCCGCAGTACCGCTATATTCGTCCAATATTCGGACTTTATAATCTGTCAATTCAAAGTTGGCAACCTGGGGATAAAATTTGACTAAAGCTTTGCGTAATGCCGCATCTAGCGCCGCAACAGGCCCGTTTCCTTCAGCAGCTTCTAAAATATCTTGACCGTTGACAGCAAGTTTTACCGTAGCTAAAGCACTACTATTACAACTATCTACTTCTTGAGCTAAATCGCAGTGGACTTGAAAGCCTTTAATCGTAAATATTTGCTGGCGTTTACCCAAAGCTTCCCGCATAAGTAATTCAAAACTTGCCTCCGCCGCTTCAAATTGATAACCTTGGCTTTCTAATTCTTTGAGATGTCGCAATATTTGCCTGGCTGCGGGGTTATTTTTATCTAATTCAATCCCAAAAGTCCGAGCTTTTGCTAAAACGTTACTAAGTCCGGCTTGTTCCGAAATGACTATCCGGCGACTATTCCCAATTTTTTCCGGTTCAATATGTTCGTAAGTTAAAGGATTTTTTTCTACCGCCGAAACGTGAATCCCGCCTTTATGGGCAAAAGCTGAACGTCCTACAAACGCCGCGTGTTCGTTGGGTGCAAGGTTGACAACTTCGCTAATAAATCTACTTGCATTAGTAAGTTGAGTAAGTTTATCTTCTGGAAGACAGTTGTAGCCTAGCTTTAATTGCAGATTGGGAATTACTGAGCAAAGATTGGCATTGCCGCAACGTTCGCCATAACCATTAATTGTCCCTTGTACCATTGTTGCTCCTTCAAGTACCGCCGCGATCGCATTTGCAACAGCAGTATCAGCATCATTGTGGGTATGTATGCCAATTTGAGTATTGGGGGGCAAAAATTGCTTGACATCGCGGACAATTTGGCTAATTTCGTGGGGTAATGTTCCGCCATTGGTATCGCATAAAGCTACCCATTCCGCCCCCGCATTAACGGCGGTTAGTAAGGTTTTTAGGGCATAATCTTTGTTTTGTTTATAGCCATCAAACCAGTGTTCGGCATCGTATATTACTTTGCGCCCTGACAATTGCAAATAGGCGATCGTATCGCGGATCATCTCTAAATTTTCTTCTAAGCTAGTCTTTAAACCTTCTGTAACGTGCAAATCCCAAGATTTACCGAAAATAGTTACCCAGCGAGTTCCGGCTGCTAGAATCGCTTGCAGCATCGGATCAGTTGCCGCCAATATATGGGGGCGACGAGTAGAACAAAAAGCGACAATTTCTGCTCTAGTTAAAGGCTGTTCTTGAAGCTGCCAGAAAAATTGTACATCTTTAGGATTTGCCCCCGGCCATCCACCTTCTATAAAAGGCACTCCCAATCTGTCTAACTGTCTGGCGATGCGGAGTTTATCTTCTATAGATACAGATATTCCTTCTCTTTGGGTTCCATCCCTTAACGTGGTGTCGTAGATCCAAAGCTGTTTTGTCATAAATACTAATTAGACTAAGAGGGATATCAAAAATAGGAAAATAGAATAAAATGCCCCAAGTTTTTGCTCAGGGTAAAGTAATAGTTTGCAGTGATGGCGACAATCTCCGTCAGGTACTACTCAATAATGATATCAATCTCTACAATGGCAACGCCTCAGTCATCAATTGTCATGGACTTGGAACTTGCGGTACTTGCGCTGTGATGGTAGAAGGCGAAGTTTCGGAAGTAACTTGGCAAGATAAAACTCGGCGCAGTCTTCCCCCCCATTCTCTCTCTAAAAATCTCCGCCTTGCTTGTCAAACCAAGGTTTTGGGCGATGTGAACGTGACAAAATTTGATGGTTTTTGGGGACAAGGAGAAAAAGTTGTTTGGAGTGCAAAAGTTTAGTTTTAGAGGAGGCGGGGAAAACTGTCTAGTGGGTGGTGGAATAATTGGTTAGTGCTATCGCGTTCCTAATCCTCACAAAGCATTAATTCATAATAATAGTAATCAATGCTTCCATAACTTGTGTTTTAAGTTTTGATCAACCTATGAAGTTTTCCCAGCCCTATCAACCGCTTCTCCTCCGCATTTTGCATGGGTTAACAGGTCTATTTTTAATTGCGGCAATTTTGACGGCTTTCTGGACTTACAACACTTTTGATGGACGTTGGGGGCAGCTTCCCCTTCCTTACTACCCTGAAATTGAAGGTTTGCATGGGACTTTTGGACTCTATACTTTGCTCGTTTTTCCTCTGTTTGTTGCTTATGCCTTTCATCGGGGACAAAAACGACTACTCCAACCGGATTTTTTAGCCAAGCTGCATCAATTTGGTAAACCTGTTTGGTGGTATACCTTAAACCGATTTACTAACACCGTTGTAATTTTGGCACTCACTTTTGCCCTTTTTAGCGGCAAGATGATGGACGAAAAGTGGTTGCCCAATGGCGAATTAGATCGCCCTTGGTACTACGCCCACCTAATATCCTGGGTAATTATAGTTGTTTGTATTGCCCTCCATCTGCTCATAAATGCCAAAGTCGGAGGGTTGCCATTGCTGCTATCGATGCTAAACTGGCGATTTCGTGCCAAAGATAGCCCCGCCCTGTGGTCTACTCATATTGCTGCGTGGTGGTCTTGGCGACGGAGTACACAATTAAGCTTAAAATCTATTTCTCTACTCACCATTTTAGAAATGCTGGTGCTAATAAGTATTGTAGCTGCGTGGATAATTCCGCTATTGAAAGAGTTTTAAATTTTTACTGATTAGCCAAAGGAATAAAGATTAGTCGCTAGGCTAGAGATGGGGAAAAAGGAGAATATGGCATGACAACAGATGTATTGATTATTGGTGGTGGAGTAATTGGTTTAGCGACGGCTATTGAATTAAAATTGCGATCGCTATCTGTAACTATCCTTGTCCGCGACTTCCAAGCAGGCGCAAGTCACGCCGCCGCCGGAATGTTAGCGCCCGAAGCCGAACAAATTTCCCCCGGCGCAATGTTAGAACTATGCTTGCTGTCGCGGCAGTTATATCCTGATTGGACGAGCAAAATTGAGCAAATTAGCGGTTTAAGTACGGGCTTCTGGAATTGTGGCATTTTAGCCCCAGTTTACGAGCAAACTAACCGAAACAATGCTCAGTGGCTAGATAAAAGCGCAATTTCTAAGCATCAGCCTAATTTAAGTTCCGATGTAGTCGGTGGTTGGTGGTATCCCGACGATGGACAAGTAGACAATCGAGCCTTAACTTTAGCACTGCGCGCCTGTGCGATCGCCCTAGGTGTAATTATTCAAGATGGAGTCACAGTAAAAAACTTTATTCATCAGCAAAATCGCGTTACAGGGGTTTGCACCACAACTAACGAGATTATCCATGCCGAACATTATGTACTAGCAACGGGCGCTTGGTCACAGGACTTATTACCCATTCCCGTACATCCCAAAAAAGGACAAATGCTGTCGGTACGCGCAACTGTTAAAGAATTGCCCTTAAAGCAAGTTTTATTTGGCTCAGATATATACATAGTTCCTCGCGCTGATGGGAGAATTATTATCGGTGCAACTAGCGAAGACGTGGGCTTTACTCCCTACAATACTCCCGCAGGTGTGCAATTACTTCTACAACGAGCTATTCGCCTTTATCCCCCGTTACAGCATTATCCTATTGAAGAATTTTGGTGGGGTTTTCGTCCCGCAACGCCGGATGAGTTGCCAATTTTAGGCGCTAGTCCTTACTTTAATCTCACTCTTGCCACTGGTCATTATCGTAATGGCATACTTTTAGCCCCCGCCACCGCTAATCTAATTGCCGATGTCATAACTAACAAAACTTTTCCTTTATTAGAACATTTCCACTACTCTCGGTTTTACAGTTAGATATATTGCCTTTCCCCTTCTTTGAAAATGCAGACACTTAACCACTCCATAGAACAATTTTTAGATCGCCCCCTAACTATTGCGGGTAAAACCTTTCAATCGCGCTTGATGACGGGTACGGGCAAGTACCGCAGTATAGAAGAAATGCAGCAAAGCATTATTCAAAGTGGCTGCCAAATTGTTACCGTTGCTGTGCGGAGAGTCCAAACTAACGCCCCAGGACACGAAGGTTTGGCAGAAGCGCTAGATTGGACAAAAATTTGGATGTTGCCCAATACAGCAGGCTGTCAGACGGCGGAGGAAGCGATCCGCGTGGCACGGCTAGGACGAGAAATGGCTAAGTTATTAGGGCAAGAAGATAATAACTTTGTCAAATTAGAAGTTATACCTGATCCTAAATACTTACTTCCCGATCCGATTGGGACTTTGGAAGCTGCCGAAAAGCTTGTTAAAGAAGGCTTTGCTGTCTTACCTTATATTAATGCCGATCCAATTTTGGCTAAACGTTTAGAAAATGTGGGTTGTGCAACAGTTATGCCTTTAGCTTCCCCTATTGGTTCGGGGCAAGGGATGAAAAATGCGGCAAATATTGCCATAATTATTGAAAACTCTGGCATTCCTGTAGTTGTGGATGCTGGGATTGGTACGCCCAGCGAGGCAGCCCAAGCAATGGAAATGGGCGCAGATGCGTTGCTTATTAATAGCGCGATCGCACTGGCTCAAAATGCCCCAATTATGGCTCAGGCAATGAACCTCGCAACAAAGGCGGGGCGCATGGCTTACCTAGCTGGACGTATCCCCATTAAAGACTATGCGATCGCAAGTTCCCCCTCAATCGGCACGATTACTAGCTAATAATTAACCCTCCAGTCTTTTCTAAGGCTGGAGGTTATGTAAAGATTTATTTCTGAGATTTGTGAGTTTATTTACAACTTTATGTTACGATTGGCAAATTAACTAGCAAAAGGATAGAAAATATGCCATACACAACAGAAGAAGGCGGTCGTCTAAATAATTTCGCTAAAGAGCCAATAGTTTACCAAGCCGAAGATCCTACAGGTACAGAAAAGCGCAACTATGTCTTTTTGGGAATAGTTGCCGCAGCTTTAGTTGGTGGCTTAGTGTATGTAGCTGTGTCTGTATCCTCCGTAGGCTAAACTTCACGATGAATGCGCGATCGCACTAAATAGTGATGAGTAGTCAGCATCCGCAAACCCGCTAGTTATCGCTATTTCCAATATTTTTTTCACTCCTTCAATACTGCTAATATTCATCCCTTCCCCTTGGGCTTCGTTGATAAATAACTCCGTATCTTTCAATAAGTGCTTAGTAGGAAAATTGGGATTAGAGTAATTGCGATCGCGCATTCGCTGCAATTTCTTGTCAAAAGTGGGCGCATATAAAGCACTTTGACGGAGAATTTGCATAAAAATGTCTACATCCGCACCTTGACGCTCGACAAATCCCAAACTGAGAGCAAAAGCTGCACTTAGAGAAGCAATTAATTGATTTAAGGCTAGTTTAATCGCTGATGCTGCGCCTACTTCTCCAATTAATAAGGGTTTACCACCAAAGTTTTGTAACAAAGCCTGCCAACGTTCAAATTGCGCCTCTGTACCGCCTACCATAACTATTAGTTTGCCAGATTGGGCTTCGGGAATGCTACCTAAAACTGGTGCTTCTAAGTATTCACCCCCGGCGGCGATAATATCCTTGGCGAGCGCTATACTTTCCGATGGTGCGATCGTACTCATTTGAATTACAGTCTTTTCTGCTAAATGTTGCTTAACATCCTCTGATAACAACAGACTGCGAATAGCTGAAGCATTAGTAAGCATGAGAATAATACAATCGCTACCGATAATTGCCTCTAGGGGCTGCTGGGCAATCTTCACCCCCGCCTTCTGGAGCGGTTCTAGCTTCTCAAGAGTGCGGTTGTAAGCTATTAAGTCAAATTCAGCCTCTACAAGCCTTTGAGCCATTGGTAGCCCCATTAGCCCTGTTCCAATAAAACCTACTTGCATAAATTACACAGTTTCTAAAAATTCTCGCATATATCGATTAACTAGCTGTGGCTGCTCTTGCTGTACCCAATGGCTGCAATTGGGGATATATTTTATTTGTAAGTTGCGGACGTAAGCCTCGGTATTGTTAGTTAACTCTTTACCTAAAGCTACATCGCTTTCGCCCCAAATCATCAATGTAGGTACTTCTAAAATACTCCAATCTGTATTTAGCATCCTTTGCTGAGGAATATTGCGGTAATAATTCAACATTGCTGTCAAAGCACCCCGTTTTGCTACCGCATTTTTGTAAGCTTCAATATCAGCTTTAGTAAAAGCACTTTTATTGACTACTCCCGCCGTAATCATTGTCTCTATTAATTGATAATCTGAAGCTTGAATTAAGGCTTCGGGTATTTCTGGCAATTGAAACAAAAACATATACCAACTGCGAAGCAATTGCTGAGGAGTGCGTAAACCTTCTGCCATTTTAGCGGGGTGAGGAATATTTAAGACAATTAGCTTCTCTACCATTTGAGGACGAGAGTAAGCAAAATGCCACGCGATCGCACCTCCCCAATCATGCCCTACTAATACGCACTTGTCATAACCCAAACCTGTAATTACACCTTCAATATCTTTAATAAATTCATCCATCACGTAAGCTGATTGCGCTTTTGGTTTATCGCTGTCGTTGTAACCGCGTAAATCTGGCGCTACAACTTGGTAATCGGGTGCAAAGGCTGGGATTTGATGCCGCCAGGAGTACCAAAATTCAGGAAACCCATGCAACATTAACATTAATGCCCCATTTCCTTGGGTTACGTAGTGTAGTTTTACGCCGTTTGTTGTGATGTATTCGTGCTGCCAAGAATCCGTAATTGCAGTCATAATTAATACTCTTTAAAGTTGGCTAATAACTTGTTGTATCTTGTACTTATTAGCTTAAAAGTCGTTAGTAAGTTGCATTTTATACACCCAGATAGATGTATTTGTTAACTCCTTTGTGATAAATATCATTTACATAAATATTTTTTAATCATGACACAACAATTAATTCAGGAACGTTCTTTATGGATAGAGCGATTAGCCCGATTTGGTTATGTAGCTAAGGGCGTTGTTTATAGCATAGTTGGAATATTAGCCGCTCAAACAGCTTTTGGTAGTGGCGGACAAACTACCAATACTAAAGGCGCTTTAAGTGCGATTGTCACGCAACCCTTTGGAAAGTTTTTACTAAGTTTAGTGGCAATTGGTTTAATTGGCTACTCACTTTGGCGTTTTATTCAAGCAATTAAAGATCCCGAACATAAAGGTACAAAACCTAAAGGTTTAGCCCAACGTATTAGTTATGCAGCTAATGGGTTTATTTATGGAAGTTTAGCAATAAGTGCGATTAGGATTGTTATCGGTTCGGGGAGTGGCGGTAATAGTAATTCTACCCAAGATTGGACGGGGAAATTACTTTCTCAACCTTTCGGACAGTGGCTAGTAGGAACAATTGGTGCGGGAGTAATTGGTTTAGGTTTCTATCAGTTTTATAAAGCTTATAAAGCCAAGTTTTGTCAAAAAATGGATTTAAGTCAGGTTAGCAATGTTCAGGAAAAGTGGATAATTGCAATCGGTCGATTTGGTTTAGCAGCGCGGGGCGTAGTATTCTGTATTATTGGCTTCTTTTTAATTCAAGCAGCAAAACAGTACGATCCTAGCGAAGTACGCGGGTTAGGTGAAGCTTTACAAGTATTGCAACAACAACCTTATGGCTCTTGGCTTTTGGGTATAGTAGCGTTAGGTTTTGTTGCTTACGGTGTTTATATGATAATTCAAGGGCGCTATCGTCACTTAAATACCAAAGAAGTTTAGCCTAGGAGTATTTTTAACAAAAGCCCTGCGATCGCAGGACTTTTTTGTGCATAAATTAACAACAGCTTAAAGCTATCATATTTAGTTTTATTAATATCTGATTTTTACCGATTGTCGGATATAGATAAATAGCTAAATCTGGGATTGAAGTCAATGTAACGCCAGAGTAGCTACAAAAATTATTAGTAGTCCCAATGATATCTCTGCTATTTCATCTTTTTATCTTAACCCCATCAATGGAAAGCCATCACCACAAGTAAAAGGTTACTATTTGACAAGCTTTGAGAGGGTGTTTGAAAAGTCGGAGAGAGAGTAAAAAAGCTCTCTCAGTATACGCTGTGAATAGACAATAGACAGCACCGAGAGAGCGACATGAGTAAAGCTTACCCCAGCAATCTGACCCGTATTCAATATGAATTTCTCAGTGACCTGATTCCAGAACCAAAACCCGGTGGTCGCAAGCGTGAAGTCGATATGTGGGAAGTCCTCAATGGGATCTTCTATGTCTTGGTAGAAGGAGTTAGATGGCGAAGCAATACTTTTCGGTTAAGCCCAAAACAGGTAGATTAAAAGTCGTACCGAACAGTGTCAGATTATTCAATGCAATTCAAGAAATTTTCGTTGCTCGCACAGGGAATTGAATCGGGGGAAGTGCTAA
>JAABUN010000860.1_pt1 | contig 74481 bp, 66 predicted proteins | sample 5559311 | NCBI WGS metagenome assembly JAABUN01 (sample SAMN10711877, study PRJNA513370) | rock metagenome | isolation source: Antarctica rocks | place: Antarctica: Victoria Land, Siegfried Peak sud | reverse complement strand
ATTCTGAAGAGCACTTTTTACACTTGATACCCTGCATCTCACGTTGTTCTTTGAAAAACTGCTTACATTTTTCTTCCTCCCCATAAAGACTAAAGAATTTATTAAGCTGCATATAACTAATTTATTTAGCTAAGTTACTAAAATTTGCTAAATGACGGATAGTCATTGAATATCTTGTATATTATAATTTTTAGTCTTGCTTCTTTGCAACTAATATTGTTAGAGGTTTTATTCAGCTTATTTCTCGGGTGGTCTGGTACTTAGATGCAGATAACGATGGCTACTACACCGGCTCCGGCATTACCCAGTGTGCTTTACCAGGCCTAGGATATAGAAGTACAGGGTTGACAAGCTCGAGTGAACGAAGCAATTAACCTTATGTGCTTGATTCTTAGAGGGCAAAAAAAAATGGGACAAATCATTTTTTTATGACTCGTCCCAAGAAGTGATCTGGCTGGGACTCGAACCCAGGGCCCATACATTAAAAGTGTATTGCTCTACCAACTGAGCTACCAAATCTTTTTCGACAATTTTGGGGTAATTGCCTTTTTTGTTTTTGGAGTGCAAAAATAGGGTTACAGCTATTACCTGCCAAATTTTTTGAAAAACATTTTTACCTTGTCATAGATATTCCTATCCAACTTTTATATGAAGCAAGTCTGTTACTTTTGCAAATTCAATATCTTAACTTATGTCTTATTTTGCTGATAAAGTTGTTGTTGTAACCGGAGGAAGCGGAGGCATAGGGAAGGCTCTGGTTGAACTTTTATTGCAAAAAGGCGCCCGGGTTGCTACCTGCGGACGTAACTATGAAAAGCTATACTCACTTCAGACACGGCATGCAGGAAGACCATTGCATATTGCGACTGCCGATGTAAGCAAGCAAGATGATTGCCGCAGATTTATCGACTCAGTTATAAAAACTTTTGGCTCTATTGATATACTTGTTAATAATGCCGGGGTTTCTATGCGGGCCTTGTTTAAAGATGTTGAGCTTGAAACCCTGCATGCCTTAATGGATATAAATTTTTGGGGTACAGTTTACTGCACAAAATTTGCTTTGAACGAAATTATTAAAAATAAAGGAGCTATCATCGGCGTTTCATCAATAGCAGGGTTTAGAGGATTACCTGGCCGAACAGGCTACAGTGCCAGTAAATTTGCAGTAAATGGTTTTCTTGAAGCATTAAGAACCGAAGTTATGGATGATGGTGTGAATGTCATGTGGATTTCGCCTGGTTTTACAACAAGCAATATACGTAATGTAGCTTTAAATAAAGATGCAAAGCCGCAAAAGGAAAACCCAATGGATGAAGAAAAAATGATGAGTGCTGAGGAATGTGCACAGTATGTATTAAAAGCGATAGAGAAAAAAAGACGAACAATGGTACTTACTTATTTGGGCATTCGCACTGTATTAATGAACCGGTTTTTTCCGGCCCTAACTGATAAACTGGTTAAGAAGTTTTATTTTAAAGATGGGGAGCTGATAAAGTAAGCAGCCCCGGCCCTAAAGGGAGAAAAGAGAAAACTTTTTACAGGTACACGATATAAGGAGTTCTAAAGTTTTTGTAAGTTGAACGGCTTGCAGGTTTAGATAGATGATGATGGAGATTAGGGCTTAAGGTGCATAAAGAATATGCAGTACAAGAGAGTGACACAACGATGTTGAATAAAGAACAAATGACGGTAAACAAAAATAAAAAATAAATAAAGAAGATATATCACAGGTACAGGATATAAAGTATGTCTATAATTACCCTAACCACAGATATTGGCCAGCAGGATTACCTGGTAGCTGCCGTTAAGGGTCAGTTATACAGTGTGAGTGAAAGCCTTACTATTGTTGATGTTTCACACCAGCTTTCTTCATTCAATTATCCACAGGCCGCATACTTCTGCGATAGTGCGTTCAGGCACTTTCCTTCGGGCAGTTTTCATATTGTGCTCGTAAATATGTTTGACCAGAAGCCAAAGCAAATGTTGCTTGCCTATCACAACAATCAATACATTGCATGTGCAGACAATGGATTGCTTACAATGATTATTGACGGGCCTCCCGGAAAAGTGGTTGGTCTGCCTCTTCCTGAAAATGAACGCCCTACTACTCTTGTATGCACCCAGGTTATTGCTAATGCCTTATGGCAGATTTTAGCAGGTAAAGACCTTGATTACATAGGAGAGTCTGATATAACGATAGTCGAAAAACTAAGGCTGAAATATGTAAACAGTCCTACTACCATGGAAGGGCAGATTTTGTATATTGACAATTTTGAGAACGTAATAGTAAACATTACCAAAGAAGATTTTGACCGTGAAAGAAATGGACGGAACTTTAAAATTATATTTAAACGTGATGAAGTTATTGATGCAATAAGCGATACCTACGCATGTGTGGCTCAAGGCGAAAAAGTTGCTTTTTTCAATTCGTCCGGATATCTTGAAATTGCGATAAATAAGGGTAACGCCGCAGGACTTTTTGGATTGCAGGGTTTTTCAGAAGCAATGCAAAAACAAAGTATCGGCTTGCAGAACAAATGGTTTTATCAAACTGTAAAAATCTTTTTTGAATAGTGCTGGTAAGAGTGGTTAAAATGACTTTTAACGCTGATGCAGTTGAAGCGTTGAAAGAATAATTTGAAGAGCGAAAAGATAAGAAGTTTGGAAGGTTTGCACTCATTTTGAGCCTTGGCAGCATAACCTACATAGCAATATCTTTTTTACTTATAGCCATTGGAAAAACAAAGCAGTACTGATGATTATCGTCATTCTTCTTTTTTAGAGATACCTGGCAGCAGAACAACGAAATGTTTGCAGCAAAAGCCGAAGTATTAGCAGTAGATCAATTGTTGTTATGCCATAAATTTTAATACCTTTTACACCCCGCATGAAAATTTTGTTCAAACCTCTGCAGTGGATTTACACTGTATATGCACTGCTTGTGTTTGTTGCCATTATGTTTGCGTTAGTTCCGTTTGTGGTGGCCGCTTCCTTTTTTGGCAGAATTAAAGGCGGAAACTTCATTTATAAGATTTGCAGGGTTTGGGGTTATAGCTGGTATTTTCTTATTGGTATCAGGCATAAAAACATCTATGAAGTTCCACAGGATTTTACAGCTCAGTACATATTTGTTGCTAACCATATTTCTTATATAGATATTCCTCCTATTGTTATGGCTATACGGCAGCCTGTAAGAGTACTGGCAAAATATGAATTGTCAAAAATTCCTGTATTTGGGTTTATTTATAAAAGCGCTACCGTCATGGTAGATCGCAGCGATGCAGAAAAAAGGGCTCAAAGTATAACAGAAATGAAAGATTTTCTCGGTAGGCATATTTCTATATTCATTTTTCCCGAAGGCACTTTTAATAAAACCGGTGCTCCGCTTAAAGATTTTTATGATGGAGCATTTAGAATTGCCATCGAAACAGAAACACCAATCAAACCTGTATTGTTTCTTGATAGCGTTGATCGTTTACATTACAACAGTATCTTTTCATTAACTCCCGGCCCTTCGAGGGTAGTTTTTATGGATGAAGTACCTGTGAAAGGAATGACAATGGAAGAAATGCCTGCGTTAAAACAAAAAGTATATGAGATTATGGAAGCGGGATTAAGAAGGTGTGTTTCAAACCCCGGAAGGGGCTTTAAAAAATTATTATAACCTTGAAGGGACAGACGAATGTTTCATCATACACACTTGCTATTAAAAAAAAATAAAGAGTGAAAACACTACTATAAATGAAAAAAATAGAGTTCTGCTAATTTCTGGTAAAGAAATTATTTTTAAGGCAAAGCAGGTTGCTTATAAAGCAATAATACCATTATGGTAAATATATATGGGGAGATAGGACGGTTGAGAGTAGGGGATGAGCAACAAGGCAAAGCAGCTTATGGAAAAGTAATTTTAAAAACTCTTTCTAAACAACTTACACTTGAATTTGCAAGGCCTTTGATGAAACTTGGGGTGAAATATTTAACATGCTTCTTAGGGTTTACTCCGGCCTCGAGAGAGTAAATTTGCACGACCTTCAACTATTGCCCCGCGAGTATTTTCTTAATTTAATTTAGCTGCATGAAGATATTGTTTACGTTCCTGTTTATTGTTCCGTTCTTATTTATACAATGTAGTCAAAAGAAGAGCACGGTAGTTAATACACAAAGAGATACAACGATTACACAGACAAATGCTTTCTCTGAATTGTTTTTAGACAGTACCCGTCTCGAACGATTTATTACTGAACAAAAACCCGGAGATAGTGCGTCCAACCTGCTTCGTAATTTTTATAATAGCCGAAACTACCAGTTTGCATGGTTTACAAAAGATGGATTGGCAGAGCAAGCCCGCGCCTTCTGGAACCTGCACAACAACTATATTAATTTTTCTAAGGACAGTGCTTTAATAGATAAGCGCCTGCACCAGCAAATGGAATTATTGACTAATGAAGATACTATTATCAATCCTACAGGAGATGCTATTATTCAGACAGAACTTCAGTTAACAGAACATTTTTTTGAATATGCACAATATGCCTATGCAGGTAAAGTGAACCCTGAAGAATTGCAATGGCATATTCCAAGAAAAAAAGTAGATGTTGCTGTATTACTTGACTCTCTTGTTGCCGGTAAAGGAAAAGACATTGATAACTGGGAGCCGGTTAATCACCAATACAAATTATTAAAGAAAGAACTTACACGGTATTATCAAATACAGAAAGCCGGTGGATGGAATGAAATTTTTTTAGGTAAAAAAGGTAAATACAAACAGGGAGATTCTGCTTATGCTATCAAAGAGGTGAAACAACGGTTGCAGGCCTTAGGTGATTATGCTGAAAATGATAGTTCTGAACGCTTTGTAAAAGCATTTAAAAGTGCAGTGCAACAGGCTCAAAAACGATTTGGCTTTAAACAGGACGGTGTTATAAATGCCGCCTTAGTAAAAGAATTAAATGTGCCGGATGAAGACAGAATTGAGCAATTGCTTATAAATATGGAGCGTATGCGCTGGTTGCCTGCAAACCCGGCAGGAAACAGGCTTGTAGCAAATATACCAGAGTTTAAACTGCATGTATTTGAAGATGCAAAAAAGGTTTTTGACATGGACATTGTTGTAGGCAAAGCCGGCAATAGTACTGTTGTATTTAATGATATGTTGAAATATGTGGTTTTCAGCCCCTATTGGAACATACCGCGAAGCATTGTTCGAAATGAAATTTTACCCGGGATGCAAAGAAATACAAACTACCTTGCCAGCAAGAATATGGAGCAAACCGGTTACAGTAATGGATTGCCTGTTATAAGGCAAAACCCAGGCGGTGCAAATGCATTAGGAAAAGTAAAGTTAATTTTCCCCAACAGCTACAACATTTATTTTCATGATACGCCTTCAAAATCTTTGTTTAATAGAAAAATCAGAGCTTTCAGTCATGGGTGCATACGTTTGGCTGAACCTACGAAAATGGCTGAATATTTATTACGAAATCAACCTGAATGGACTTCTGATAAAATAAGCGAGGCAATGAATGCATCGCAGGAAAAATGGGTAACACTTAAAGAACCTGTACCAGTATTTATCTCCTATTTTACCGCTTGGGTTGACAGTGAGGGCTTACTCAATTTCAGAGATGATATTTATGGGCATGACAAAAAGATGAATGAACTTTTGTTTTTGAACAATAATATGTAATAATCAAAATAATTTGTACCTTTTTGCAACAACAAACAAGACGGTGAATAAAACAATTGCTTTTGCATAGTTTATTTCTATTATAAAGTTAACCTTGCTAACTTTAAACATGAGTTGGATTAAACTTTTGGCAAAACGGGGCTTAAAAAGAAATAAAAAATTTAATAATGTAATAAATGGATTAAATGATAAAATCCTGCAGGGATTAAAAGTTGCAGTTCCCTCCGTATTGCTGATTTGCCTGGGAATAGTTATTTACGAATTTGGTTTTAAACCGTTTTGGGTTCATCACGAAAAAGTTCACTTCTTTCTTCAATTACTGCTAAGCCTTTTGTCCATTTTATTAGCAACCAGGTTAATCTTAGAAATCTCTGTTCCAAAAAAGAGATGGGTTAAATTTTTTACTATTGGAGGATGGTTTTTTATGGTCTTTCTAACACTATATGTGCTGCCTGTTAAGTCTTCCCTTTCTAATACGTCTTCGAATTATTTTCTAATGCTTAAACTGATTTTATATGCAGGTATTGTTTTAGCTTTTATAACCGAAATTTCAAACTTTGTTCAATTTATTTACGCTAAAACTGTTAATCCGGGCCTGTTGTTTATTGGCAGTTTTGCTTTTTTAATTGTGATCGGTGCTTTTCTTTTAAAGTTACCAAATGCGACCTATTCCGGTATATCAGCTTTAAACGCCCTGTTTACATCTACAAGTGCCGTTTGCGTTACGGGCTTAATTGTAGTAGATACTGCAACTTATTTTACACCTTTTGGACAGCTTGTTATATTGATATTGATCCAGGTAGGGGGTCTTGGATTTATGACTTTAGCAGGATTACTTGCTTATGCTATAGCAGGAAATACATCTTTTAAAACACAGCTTGCTTATAAAGACATTATGAGCAGCAGCCAGATGAATAATATAATGAGGTTTGTATACAAGGTAGTTTTTGTTACAGTATTGTTCGAAATTATTGGCGCTGCCTGTATTTATTTTTCTCTGAATGACAGCCTTTTCCCGAGGCACCTGGATAAAATTTTCTTTTCGGTTTTTCATTCTGTTTCAGCTTTTTGCAATGCAGGGTTTTCAACCTTTACAAATAATCTGTATGAACCTGCTGTTCGTTTTAATTATGTTTTTCAATTCTTTATAGCTGCTCTTATCATTTTAGGTGGAATGGGCTTTCCTATTGTTTTTAATTTATATAATTATTTAAAAATTAAAGTAGTAAATCAATATTGCAGATTGAGGGGTGATGCCAGGAGAGAATATTTTTCGCATGTTATAAACATAAATGCAAGATTAGCCCTTGTCGTAAGTATCTTTTTATTAACAATAGGTTTTGCAGCCTACATATTGTTTGAGCAACATGCCACGTTAACCCAACATCCCACTTTAACAGGAAAAATCATCACCAGCTTCTTTGGAAGTGTTACCCCGCGTACAGCAGGTTTTAATACTGTTGATTTAACCGCAATGAGCTTACCTACGGTTATGATTTACCTTTTATTGATGTGGATAGGGGCTTCTCCCGGATCTACCGGCGGGGGTATTAAAACAACTACAGCAGGGGTTGCTATTTTAAATATGGTGGCAATATTACGTGGTAAGGATCGGTCTGAATTTTTCAGATCAGAAATCTCTCATAATTCTGTGAGACGGGCTTTTGCAATTATAATTTTGTCCTTACTTCTTATAGGCATTGCGATATTTTTTATTTCAGTAAATGACAGTGATAAAGGATTAATTAAAATTTCTTTTGAAGTTTTTTCTGCTTTTAGTACAGTTGGCCTGTCCTTAGGAATAACCGCGGATCTGTCTGTTCTAAGTAAAATAGTTTTGATGATAACCATGTTTATAGGGAGAGTAGGTACGATTACTTTATTGGTTGTATTTATTAACCAAAGTAAACAGTTGCACTACAGGTATCCGAAAGAAGATATTGCATTTTAAAAACTATAATTATGAATTTTGTCGTATTTGGTTTGGGAAATTTTGGCGCTGCCCTGGCAAAACAACTGGTAGCCCTGGGTCATGAAGTAATAGGTGTAGACCAAAGAATGGAAATGGCAGATAAGTATAAACACAGTATTACACATACTATTGCGTCAGACAGTACGAATAAAGAAGCAGTAGAACAATTGCCATTAAAGGATATAGATGCAGCCATAGTTGGCATTGGAGAAAATGAGGGAGCAATTATAATGACTACTGCTTTGCTGAAACAAATGGGTGTGAAAAGAATTATTTGCAGGGTAATATCACCGGTGCAAAAAATTGTGCTTGAGGCTATGGGCATACACGAATTTGTTTATCCGGAGGCATATTCTGCAGAAAGACTCGCATTAAAATTAGATTTACCAGGTGTAGTTGACTCATTCCAAATTAATACTGATTACAGGTTGCTTGAGGTAGGTGTGCCACCAAGATACATTGGCAACTCAATAATTGAATTAGACCTTGCTAAACGCTACCAGCTTGTTTTAGTATCAATTCTTAAAAGGGTTAGTAAAAAAAACATTTTTGGCAACGACAATAGTGAATTGAAAGTAATGGGTATTGTACCACCAGAAACAATTTTGCAGGAAGGAGATGTACTGCTGCTGTTTGGTGCACCACGGGATTTAGAAAATTTTATTGAAGGATAAAAAGAGGAAATAATATAATTTTTGTTTGAATAGCTGTACTTAAATGAAAGCGTTACCTTTCTGCTCAATTTTTAGTAAATATCTTTTTGACGTAATTTCCGGCTTTGTCTAATAATTCGATATTCTCTTCTAAGGGTTTTAAATTGGCATCGGAAAGGTTTTCAATTTGTTCTGGGTAAAGAATTATATAACTATTTGCAGAAAAATACCTGATCAGGTATTTTGGCAACTTGTCTATTTGATTGTTATATGACAGGTATCCTTTTCTTGATGAAATAATGATAAACAAATCATCTTGCTTAACCTCGCGGCTGAATATTAAAAAGTCGTCCCAGTTATCAAATACCTCAAAAGTTATAGCAAGGGGAGCGCTGATATTATCGTTTGTATCACGCAGGATTTTAATGGTGGTATTACCTGCATAAATAAGCAGGGGCAAGCCTGTTTCTTTGGAGATAGTTTGTACCCTCTCAAACCAATGTTGAAAACCCTGCTCATATTCTGCATTTGCCGGAACTACCACTATTATACGCTTTAGTGTATTAACCGGCTGAACTGCTTTGTATATAAATATCGTTTTATCCGTATTTTCCAGAATTTTTTCTGCTACAGGTCCCAAAAACTGGTCACCTTCTTTTGCAAGATGATGTAATCCTATAATTACATCTGTTATGTTATGCTCTTTTATGGTATAAATAATGCCATTGCTGATATTTACATCAAAACGGGTTAAAGGAATAATTGTGCTATCTGTAGCAGCAGCCTGTCTTATAGCCTTATCCATCATCTTCTTTCCTGCCTTGTGATCGTTGCCAGACTTATCCTGCTCATCCACTACATGTAAGGCATATAAAGGAAGTTTACTATTATGCGGCATTATTAACAGAGCCAAATCAACAAGATCATTAACATTTTCAGAATATGCAAGTGAAATGAGTATTTTATCTGTTTCTTCTTCCGCAACATCCTGTTTGGTATTTTCAAGCAAAGCAATTTTCCTTGAGGCTTTTTCTACAGTAAACGAACTGATAGTACAGGTAACTAAGATCATTAAAATTGCTCCGTTCAAAACATCTTCATTTAACAAACGTATGGGATCACCCGAAGGAGTTTCTCCTAAAATAACATTATAACCCACCAACACTACTGCCAGTGTAGCCCCAACCCTTGCATTGCTCAATCCAAAGATCATTTGTCTTTCATCACCTGATAGTTTAAATGTTTTTTGTGTTAACAATGCCGCGATGTATTTGGCTGCTACAGCTATTATAATCATTACCAATGCCACTTTAATTGCACCAAAACCTTTAAACAGAACACTAAAATCTACTAACATTCCTACTCCAATCAAAAAGAAAGGGATAAACAATGCATTTCCTACAAAGTCAATTCTGTTCATTAAAGGTGAAGAATGAGGTATAAACCTGTTTATAGCGAGACCGGAAAGGAAGGCGCCAATAATTGCCTCAAGGCCAGCAGCTTCAGCAAGAAACGAACCCAGGAAAACAATAGCCAGGACAAAAATGTATTGCGAAATACTGTCATCAAATTTTTTGAAGAACCATCTTGCAATTAATGGAAATACAAAAAAAACAATAGCTGCAAATATGAGAGACGAAACTGCAAGCCTGAGCCAGAAGGCTGTAGTTATTTCACCTTTGTACATACCTACTACAGCCGCCAAAACCAGCAGGGCAAGTATATCGGTAATGATAGTTCCGCCAATAGTTAAAGTAACTGCCCGTATACGCGTAATGCCATAACGGCTTGCAATCGGGTAGGCAAGTAATGTATGAGAAGCCAGCATACTTGAAAACAATATAGCTGCGGGAAGATCGAATCTTAACACATAGTAGGCCGCAACAGAGCCTAATACTATTGGAACAGCAAACGTATATAAGCCAAATACCAAACTTTTAATGCGGTTCTTTTTAAATTCTTCAAGGTCTATTTCTAAACCGGCTGTAAACATAATATACAAAAGACCAACAGTGCCAAACAAAACCATACTGCTGTCGCGAAGCAATAAGTTTAAACCATAAGGACCTATAATAACACCAGCCAATATAAGACCAATAATATGTGGTATTTTTAATTTATTAAGAAGCAGGGGAGCAAACAAAATAATAAACAGTACCAAAGAAAATATTATGACAGGATTTTTTAAGGGCAAAGAAAAATCTATATTTAATAACAATACCATAGCTCAGTTTTTAAGAAGTGAAAGAAGGTTATCTACAGTTTTTTCCAAATCCAGGGAATAAACGATGCGGCAATCTTCAGGACGTATAATTTCCCGCTGCCCTGCCATTTCATTTTCTTTTGTAACCTGCAACCTTACAACCATTTTTGTTTTTTGCTCAGGATTAGCATTATCAGTTTGTGTAGATAACTCTATCGAATTACCATTGTAGCTGCCCGAATAAACTCTGACCAGTTTATTATCACTTATTGCGTTAGCTATCACAGTATTATCCTGGTAACTGATTACCCATTGCTCATTTTTGGTGTCTCCAACTGCGGAGCCTGCGCAGGTGGTTTCGGTACAACGCATAGTTACATTCCATGTTCCGGCAAGTTCGGGATGCAAGACGGCTAAACTGTCGGCTGCCAACTTATTAGAAGAGCTATCTAACAACTTTTCCCTTTGTGCCAACTCCTCTTCTTTTAATTGCAGAGATTTTTCTTTCAGCAACAATTCTTGCTCTTTCTGATTGACCTCACTGATTTTTTTTTCCAGTTCCATTTCACGATCCCGCAAACCACATCCTGTTGCAATCATTAGCCATAATCCTAAGAAAAGAATTTTCTGTTTCATGTATTATCTTTTAAACACAAATTCAAGGTAAACTTTTTATAAGAAGATTTTTATTTAAAAAAATAGTGAATAATATGGCTTACTCAATAGTAATGACATATAATCTCAGATAAAATTGCTTTGAACAACAGTATGGCTTTATCCTTTCTTTTGTATAAGCTAAAGTAGTATAAATATTGCGTTTATTGCCTTATTAAAACTCTAATGAAATTCTAATAACTTTTTATGTCGTATGGCATGGTAAGATTAATGGAAGCTTTTGAAAAAAATGATGAAAAAAATCAATAAACGTTTTAGTTAAAAAAGAAATAAAAGCATTTGTTTTATAATAGGAATGAAAAGATTACATATTGGCACCTAATTTCTCATGGAATATTTATTGTACTCACTTGTTATAGTTTTTTTGTATAGTATGCTGTAAAAATATAGAGTGAAGTAACAATTATGAAAGAACTGGCCGAAATAATCACCAAATATTTAAGCAGCACAGTAGAAGTTTTAGCTGCTATAGTTATAGGTATTTCATTACTGAAATTTTTATACAGATATGTTATAAATATATTTCATCCTAATGACGGTGCCACTAATCAAACTATAAGAATACAATTTGGAAGTTCTTTAACAGTTGCTCTTGAGTTATTGCTTGCAGCAGATATACTTGCAACAGCAATAGCGCCAACATGGGATGATATAGGCAAACTTGCAGCCATTGCTATTTTAAGAACTGCTCTTAATTATTTTCTTGAAAGAGAATTAAAGTCGTCAGAGAATAACAAACACAAACAAGCGGTTAAATAATATTACAGCATATCACGCGTTGCGACAGAAAATTAAAAGTTATTATTAAAGAAATGAGTAACTAAAAAAATAAGTTTAATTGCAGTTTTAAAAGGAAAGAAGATTATATGCTAAAATTGATGAAGATGTAAAAGTTTAACAAAACGAGCAATTTAATTTTAATAAAGAAACAAGTAATTATGGAAAATACATCAACAAATAATCAGGAATTATCTTTTGTAAAAAAAATATGGATCATAGGGGGAATATCTGCTTTGATTGTAGTTATTCTCCTATTGTTTAAATCCTTGTTCAGTTTATTACTACTAATATTTGCAGGGGTAATAATCAGCGCTTATTTTTATGGTGTTGCAGGTGTTTTTCAGAGAAATTTTCACTGGTCACCCAAGTTGAGTATTGCTCTTTCTGTCATACTAAACATTGCTTTGCTCGTTGCTTTTTTTTGGTTTGTAGGAGCCAGAATACAACAGCAGATAACACAGCTAACTGATACTTTGCCTGCTACTATACAGAAGGCAAAAGATCAGATCAGTCAAAGCCCGGTCGGAAGCAAACTATCACAACAATTGAGCTCTTCCGGAGATTCAAAAAAATCGCTTGCTGCTGTTAAAAGTTTTTTTTCTTCCAGCTTTGGAGTGCTCAGCGACCTGTACATTGTAATTCTATTAGCGGCATTCTTTACAGCTTCTCCCTCTCTTTATAAAAAAGGACTGGTTAAGTTATTACCGGCAAAGGCAAAGGATAAAGGAAAAGATTTAATAGAGAAGATAAGTTCACTATTGAAGAAGTGGTTAAAGGGACAAATTATAGGGATGTTTTTTATAGCCGTTGTAACGGGAATAGGTCTGTTGATTATAGGCATGCCACTCGTACTAACTTTAGCATTAATAGCAGGGATTATGAATTTTATCCCAAACTTTGGCCCTATCATCGCTTTAATACCTGCTGTTTTAATAGCTCTTATGCAGGGACCAACAACAGCACTGATTATCTTTGGGATGTATACTTTAATACAGATCTTCCAAAGTGCTGTAACACAACCCCTTGTTCAAAAGAAAATGATAAGTATCCCTCCTGCATTAACTATTATGGGCCAGGTGGCTATGGGTGCATTAGCTGGGTTTTGGGGCGTGCTGCTTGCAACACCTTTTGTAGCTATATTAATAGTCCTGGTTGAGGAGTTATACATTAACAAACAAAGTGCAGCTAAAGATAAAGGATAAGTCGGCTTTGATAGTAAAAACAAAAATTTTTAAATGAAAAACATTTTTTTTAATAGCTGGGAAAGTATCTATCGCACGGCAATAATAACTGTACTCGCCTATGTCTTGCTTATATTACTATTGAGAGCTTCAGGCAAAAGAACATTATCTAAGATGAATGCTTTTGATCTGATAGTTACCATTGCTCTTGGATCAAACCTTGCAACTGTAATGCTTAGTAAAGATGTTGCTTTAATTGATGTATTTTAGCGCTTTTTCTGCTTATATTTTTACAATATGTCATCACATTTCTTTCTGTACGCTCCAGGGCAATAAGCAATCTTGTAAAATCTACTCCGGCATTATTAGTATATAAAGGTGAAATGCTGCTTCATGCAATGAAGAAAGAAAGAATAGCTGAAGATGAAATATATGCAATTATAAGAGAAAAAGGATTAGGATCGCTTGAAGAAGCAGATGCAATTGTTTTAGAAACGGATGGAAGTCTAACGGTTATAAAGCAAGTACTGGCTTTAAACAACGAAACCTTTAAACACACTGCGAAGCCTGGACAAGTGAAAAAATAATCTCCCGTTATCCTTAAACATTTTTTGCACAAAATTATCTTTCCTTAGCCTAATGCATCTGATAATTATATATCTAGTGACATTAAGCAAAATAATGAGCAGCTAATTTATTTTAGGGGTAGCAAACTGTTCCCAAACTTTCTTATACTAACTCCAGCCTAAAGTATATTGTAGTTTATTGACCAGCAGGTTTAGTGGCCCGGGTATCAGCATTTGCAGGAGTATCGGGTTGGTAAGGAGAAGCAGGAAGAGAGTCTTTATCAATAAGATGCGTAGTATCCACTCCTTCTCCCATACTGTTATGCACATCTGTACTGTTATTGTTGCCATTTGGTTTACACCCGGTTGTATACATGATTGTTATTAAAATAAATACGGTGGCTGTTATCATACTTTTTTTCATGACTTAAATATTTGAATGATTGATATATTATTTCTAAAAAACTATTTATTGTTCACCAGGTTTATTATCTCGAATTACGTTAACAGCAAATGCTTTAGATGCATCATAAAATTTCAATTCCCTTATATCTGCCGGTAAATTGAAACCATTTTCCTCTAACCTTGTTTTTACTTTTTGAATTAGCCTGCCTCTTGTTTGCAAAGTACCGCGTCTGAAATCGTCAGTAGTTACCCAAAAATAAACTTTCAGATTTACAGTACTGGCTGCTAATTCATCTTCTGCTACAAAACTAACATGCTTATCATCGCTTACTACATTTTCATTCTCTTTAAAACAAGATGTAATTATTTCCTTTGCCTTTTGTATATCATTCTCATAAGCAATGCCTACAACAAAATCTGAACGGTAAAAACCATCTTCAGTAAAATTATAAACGGGTTTGGTAAGTACGTCAGAGTTTGGAATGTAAACATTGCGGCCATCAAAAGTTGTTATTTTAGTATACCTAAACTCCATTGTTTTTATCCTGCCAAAGACGTTTTCGATCTGTACGGTATCATCTACCTTGAAGGGGCGATTGAAAGCAAGTATCATTCCTGCCAGAAAATTTTCTGCAATGTCTTTAAATGCAAAGCCTATCACCAAAGCTGAAGCACCTGCAGTAGCCATAATTGCTGTCGCTATGCTGCTAAGCCCGGCTATATTGAGTGCCAGTAAAAAAATGGCAATGAATAAAACAAGTTTAATAGCTTTTGCTAAAAAGCCGCTCATTAACGGATCATGAGCTCTCTTTTTTAACCGGTCGCGGATAACAGATGTAAGCCAACCGGCAACTATAATACCTATTATCAAAATCAGTATAGCTAAAGCAATGCGTGGTATAGCTTTTAGAAAAGCATTATAATAAACCTGAAGTCTTGTAATAATCTTATCCATATTAGAAATATTTTTTTAAATAATAACAGGTATTACATAATGTTGAATAATATTGAGAACTTCAGAATTAATACTTAATGTTTGTAAGCCCTATTGTAATTCCTGCTCTAATTTAAGACGTATGTTTTGTAATGATTTCACTTCCTCTAATAACTGTCCAACAAGTTTATTATCTGACACAGACTGTAATTGTAATAGTATCAAATGAACCTCCTGCTGTATGGAGCGATCATTTTTTCCATAATCCCAAACGGGTAAAAAATAATCTGTAAATATTTCATCAAAAGTTTTTTCATTTACAATTATTCTCACCATGCCTTTAGAGTCTTCTATGCTTATTTCAGGAAAATGGGATGCCCGGAAAGCTAAAAGATCAGCTAAGGCATGTAAACTTAATATTGCAGTTCCGGGATCATTTATACCGGGACTTAAGGCCTTAACAGCCACTTCTTTTAACTGCCTGAATCCATAGTAATAATTGTCTTCAATAAATTCCTCATGCTGAATGTTGGTTAATACTTGAATTTCATCTTCACATTCTTTTGAAATCTCTGCAACATTTAAGATAATAAGGAACGGAGAGTCTTTTAAAACAAAAGTCCCTGCAGGATAAATAATTGAGATAATAAAGTTTTCCTTCTCACATAATTTCAGCAGCTTTTCCTTTTGAAAGCCCTCGTAACTTCCTGATATTTTAGCTTTAATTTTTAATCCTTCCTGTGGATAATATTGTTTGCGTACAGCTTTTTCCTGGTTGCATTTTTTCTCAAGCGAATGCTTTGTCTGTTTGAAAATACGGCCGATGATATTATCATATTTTACAGATCTTGTAATGTAATGAAGAAAATAAATAAAGAGAAAAATATCAATAATGGTTAAAGTGATAAGTAAATAAGTGCTTAATGCAGGCACATATATTCCGCTATCAATATCACGAATGGTACTCAGCAGAAAAAGTGCATATACAATGGTGCCGATGTAAAACCCCAGCACCCATTGTTGCGACCGGTTTCCGATTAATTTATCCAGGACCCGGTTACTCATTTGTGAAGCGGCCTGGTTCAATACAATCATTACCATTGAAAAACTAAAAACGGTAAGCGATATGATACCTGCTGCAATTGCCGAGATAATGCTCCTTGCTGTAGATGCATCTTTTAAACTAAGCCAATGCAATTGTGCTTTTATATTCTTTCCTGTTGCAGAAAAATCAAATAGTATCATTAGCCATGACAGTACTAAAAATATTAATGCAATTATAGAAGGCAGAAAAGCAATGCTATTAACTATATTGGTATATTGAAGTCTCAACCATTTTAACAGCATTTGCATATTTTATCCCCTTTACTGTCAATAATGCAATAACTATGCACGCTGATACTTTTTTCAACAAAGAAAATAATGTAAACATTTTGCCGGTTGCTTTTTTCATTATAACCCGATTTAGGGTTTAACAGCGTATTTAGAGTTTTCTACAGATTTGCCTCAAAAGCGGAATGTAAAGTTGTAAAACATTTAAGCAATCATAAAAAATTAAAGACATGACATTTAAACGATCTGTAGCTATAATACTAATTAGTACAGCTACTGTAGTTGGAACAGTTTGGGCGTATGATAAATACAGGCAGCAACATAAACTACCTTTAAATCTTCCCGCCTTTTCCTCTGTTTTCAAAAATTCAAAGTTTTCGGAAAGTTCTGGCAACTCACCAATGGTGGATTTTGAAAAAGCAGCCACTCAAGCAGCCCCAGCCGTAGTTCATATTAAAGTCCTGATAAAAGCTAAGCAGATCGCTGGTAATCCTGATATGCAAAGCAATCCTTTTGATGATGATTTTGATAATGGTAATGGTGAAGAGGGAAGTGCACGCAGCACACCTCAGCAAAGAGCTTCAGGATCCGGCGTTGCAATAAGCGCAGATGGTTATATTGTAACCAACAATCATGTGGTAGACCAGGCTGATGAAGTGATGGTAACTCTGAATAATAAAAAGGACTATAAAGCTAAAGTGATTGGTAAAGATCCAAGTACAGATTTAGCTGTCATAAAAATTGAAGCAAATAACCTTCCTTACCTCACTTTTGCCAATTCAGATGATGTTCATCTCGGGCAGTGGGTATTAGCAATTGGTTATCCTTTAAATCTTGAAACAACAGTTACGTCTGGCATCGTTAGTGCTAAAGCCAGAAATATTGGTATTAACAGCCGCAATAGCAATGCTCCTATCGAATCGTTTATACAAACAGATGCTGCCGTTAATCCCGGCAACAGTGGTGGTGCATTGGTAAATTCTGATGGTAACGTAATTGGTATAAACAGTGCGATTGCTTCTCCAACAGGTTCTTATGCAGGTTATTCTTATGCTATTCCTTCTAACCTGGTGCAGAAAGTTGTAACTGACATTATAAAATATGGCAGTACTAAAAGAGCGCATTTAGGAGTAATGTTTGGCAGCGACCAAATGAGTGAAGAAGACCGCCAAAAAAATAATGTAAAAGAAGGAGATGGTGTTTTTGTAATGGATGTAGCTAAAGGCAGTGCTGCTGATGAAGCAGGTGTGCAAAAAGATGACTTTATAACAAAAATAAACGGGACAGTAGTAAATACCGGTACGGAGATGGTAGAAAAAATCTCAGCCCTTCGTCCGGGCGACAAAGTAGAGATTACTTACCAGCGTGATGGAGTGGAAAAAACTGCAAGTGCAACATTAAAAGGATCATCCGGAACGTATGCAGGTATAAAAGAGCAGGCTGTTGAACAATTAGGTGCATCTTTTGAAAATCTTGACGAAAGTAAAGCCGCTGAATTACATCTTGAAGCAGGTGTGATTGTAACAAAATTAGCTGAAGGTATATTGACTGACCAGACAAAAATCAGGGAAGGTTTTATTATTACCAAAGTAAATAATACAAATGTTTCCTCTGTTGATGATTTAAAATCAGCATTAAGAAATGCAGGTAATAGTGCAATAATAAGTGGAGTATATCCTGACCAGCCTCAAACTGAATACCAGTATGCACTAAACGATTTAAATGACGGTGAATAAAGCATATAGTTTAGTTAGCTTTATTATTAGATAAATTTTAAGGTTGTTTAATTTGTATCCGCCTTTTTAGAGGCGGGTTTTTATTATTACTTACAATTCTCTTCTTAAATTTATAGGAGGAAGAATAGAAATAACGGAAATTTAATATATTAAATTTCTTGGATTAAATATTTAACCCAAAAACGAATTATATAGTTTTTGGTATTTCTGCTCCTTTGCCCGCTCATTATATCCGGCAAAATCGCAATAAAATAATATGCTGGCTTAGCCAAAAAAGACTACAAGTATTTTTGGCTAAAGCCAGAATAAAAAAACATAAAATAGTTTCCTGGCCCAAAGGAGGAGGCAATGGCTTGTGAACTAAATGTTAATCTATAAAATTAGTTACTACTATCAATTCAATTGATTGTGCCGGTTAATATAAACAAAAAAGCTCCGGTAAAGGAGCTTGGAAATATTTGGTTTTTCAAATTTATTTATGTTTTGTTGTTGTACTTAAACTCTGAAAAAACCGAAGAAACAGCTTGCCTCACTTTTGATTCATCTCTCATTTGATCTGCTTGCAAAATGCCTGATGCAAACCCCTGCCAAATCGCTGTATTTGATTTAGCATCTATAAAATTGATTATTAAAGTACCAGGTTTTACATCCGTAGAGGAAACATTGTCTTCAGTTCGTACCTTTTCTCCTGATGCTACAGTTACATAACCGTTAGTGGTACGAAGACTGCCTGGTTGCTCTAAAACCAAAAAAGATATCAGCATATCAGGATTGTTTTTATCCATTGTATAGCCGCGTAAATCAAGTTCGTATTGCATAGCGTCCTTTATCATTTTCCTTCCTGATTCATTATTGAAAATATACACGCCATTTGGTCCGACAAATATCTGATCTTTCGGAATGTTATCAATATCAGTTGTCCAGCTATAGGTTTTTATACTTTTAAAATCAGCGCTTATGTCTGTGTTTTTACCTACTACAGGCGCTTTTTTGGTTGCAGAGCACCCTTGCAGCAACACCATAAAAATTAAAAGACCGGACATCATAAATAGTACCTTTTTCATAATTAAAGTTTTTATATTTAGAAATAAGAACAAAGCTTTTAAATTAAACCATTGTCTTTTTACGTTTCCATTTGTTGCCTCTCATTCTTTTATGAGCAACAATATCTTTATTTTACTTATTATTTAAGTTGTTTTCATTAACCGTCCATGAATTATGATTGCCCCTGATTAATGCATTGTTTACTCTCCTGCCTTTTACATCGAAAGTATCTTTGGTAGCAGGGTCAATAAAAAAACTTACAGGCTGCCGGGTCACAACATCAATGATAGAATGGCTGACAGTATCTACCCGTACTTTCACTTTTCGGCCTGTGACCAGGTCTACATAAGTATTATCGGGCCTCATAACAAAAGTTGGCGGTTCTATTAAACTGCTGCTATCTATTGTAAAATCATTTACACTATCTAAAGTTTTAGTTACATAAGGCTCTGTATTATTATTATTGTCATAACAAGATGGCATTCCTATTATTATTAAGGATGCTATAAGTGTCATCAGTTTTCTTTTCATAATTCTTTAAACTTTTAATGTCTTTAAGTTATCCTCATTCATGTCATTGAAATTCAGAAAGTCCTTTCAAAACTTCATGCTTGTGCATTACTCTTCTTCATTCAATTGACTTTCAGAACGGATGTATATAGCAGGCTTTCCCCTGAATTTTTCAATTGTTCCTTTAACACAAAATCTTTTATTAACCATTTTCTTTTCAGGATCGAATGAAAACATCCTCAGGCTTTCTTTAGGAAATACCAGGTATAAATATTGGTTTGGATAATCTGGCCCTACCCATAATATTGTACCCTGTTTTTTTTGAACATTTAAATACCTTCCATAATTTACTCTATCACATAGGATAACCTTTTTACCCATGAACTCCTTCGCCTTGATAGTGGTAATTGTATCCTGAGCAGGTGATTTGCAGCTAATAAAAAAGATACTTACAACTAATACTAATGCCTTCATAAAAAAAGAATTAAAACAAAACTATCGGGATATTATTAGCAATGAATTAAAAGGAGATTAGAAAGCTATTAGAATTGAATTTATAAGTTATACTCAACTAAACTTATAAGTGAAAGTTGCAAAAGAAAATGTTTTCATCGAAAGCTTACAAAAATGGCAAACAGTTGCGGGAAATAAAAATACAAAAAAGAATTTCTAATCTTATTCTAATTAAGTTCTCATACTATTCTAACCTTGGCGTTCTATATTGCATCGTGTTGGAGATATGTGTAAAAGTGCAGAATTAAAAAGCATTATTAAATGGGAATGAAATAAAAATTTTTGAAATGAGAACAATTAAACGAGAAAATTTTACCGCAAGCATTTTTTCTGTTGCCATCGTCCTGTTTGCCATTTTTTCCCTTGAGTCATGTGCCAGAAAAATAGCTTTTACAACTTCAACTGTTGTGCCTGCTGCGCAAGGTTCTGCAAAAGTAAAAAAAGACAAAAACGATAACTATAATATTGAATTAAACGTAATACGCCTGGCAGATCCTAAAAGACTTAATCCTCCAAAAGATACTTATATAGTGTGGATGGAGACAGAACAGAACGGAACAAAGAACATAGGCCAGCTTAAAACTTCAAGCAGCTTATTTTCAAAAACCCTTAAGAGTTCATTGGAAACAGTAACCTCATTTAAACCTACCAGGTTTTTTGTTACTGCAGAAGATAACGCAAATATACAACACCCAGGTATGCAGGTAGTGCTAAGGACAGAGCCATTTTGATATAGTAAATAACAATCGATCCTTTGGAGGAAAAATGCTAATAAAATTACGGCAAAAAATAAGGTGAAAAATTTTTATTGTAACCTCACTTTGCCAATTTTAAAGTTGCTGCTTATCAATAATTATAACACAATAAAAAACTCTTTTATGACAGAAATTAAGATTGAAAAGAAAAGAGCCGTTTGGCCCTGGGTATTATTAGGCCTTGGTATACTTGCATTGCTTATCTATCTTTTATTTTCATATACACATACTGATGATAGTGCAGTAATGGAAAATGCAGGTGGTACAGAACTTATAAACGTTCGTGAAAATAATAGCACAGTTTCAGCTTTCGTTACATTTGTAAATGATGATGCAAATAAAATGAGCCTTGATCATTCTTATACTAATGGGGCACTATTAAAATTAACCCAGGCAATAGATGCTATGGCTGCAGAAACAGGTTATAACGTACGGGCAGATTTAGATAAGGCAAAAGAGTATGCAAACAAAATTACTAACGATCCCTTTGAAACAACACATGCTGATAATATCAGGAAGGCTGCCGATATTCTTAGTACTTCATTGCAGAATATGCAGCAGGCCAAATACCGGGAATTAGCCCTTGATGCAGAGGAATTAAAAAAGGCGTCTGCCGCAATCGATCCTGATGTGCTAACCCTTGATCAGAAGGGTGCAGTAAAATCTTTTTTTGGTAAAGCTGCAGACTTGCTTCAAAAAATGAATTAATTAATCTTATTAAAACTAGAATTATGGCTGGCAAAAATAAAACACTATACTATTTAGATGAATTATCCGATTATAAGGTAGCAGATGATTATTGTGATGTTAGAGGGTGGGAAGTAAAAGATGCTGACAATCGCACAATAGGAAAAGTGGATGATTTACTGGTAAATAAAGAAGCTGAACGTGTTGTGTACCTCGATGTGCAGGTGGATAAATCTGTGATAGAAGACGGGCATGAAACCTATAGTGTTCCTGCCGGGAATGGGGTGCACGAGTTTTTAGACAAGGACGGAGATGATCACATTATTATCCCTATAGGAATGGCAACGTTAGATGAAGAAAGCAAGAAGGTGATTTGTAACGAAATAAACTATAAAACCTTTACTAAAACCAGCCGTTTTAGTAAAGGAACAAATATTGACCGAGTGTACGAATTAAATGTTTTCCGCTTTTATATGCCGGATAACCAAATGAGTGACAGTACAATTGAAGGCGATACATTTTATAAACGTAAAGAATTTGATAACCCTTTACAAGGAAGAAATGGGTGATGTTACTATTTAATCATTTTGAGGTGTTCGAATAATATGACTTAAGGTAAAGCATTAAGGTATTTTAATTAAACTTCATTTTTTTGCAATCGCTTGGTAAAATCTTATGGTAAAAGAATGGATTATAGTAGTAATCGTTTTATTAGCTGGAATTGCATTAGTCGTTTTTTTGGTAAAACAAAACCAGAAAGATAAAAAAGCTTTGATACAAAAACTTAATAATGACTATCCAAAGCCAAATGAGAATGAACCCGAAATTGATTACAAGGAATAATAAAAAAGTAAGGCAATGTAAAACCTGAAATAGGATTGCACGTGTAATTAGGTAGGAAATTATTTTAAAAAAGAATATGTATAATTAAAAAAAAGGAGAAAATATGCAACGCAGCGTTAAGAGTTTAATTGGTTACACCATGGGTGCTACTGATGGTGAAATCGGGAAAGTGAAAGAGTTTTACTTTGACGATAAAACCTGGATGATACGGTATGTAATTGTTGAAACAGGTAATTGGCTTTCTGGCCGCAAAGTGCTTATTTCACCAGTATCCCTGTTGAAGGCTGATTCGGACTCAGAAGTTCTTTCTGTTAATCTTACCAGGGAGCAAATAAAGAACAGCCCCGATATTGATACTGAAAAACCAGTGTCTGTGCAACAGGAAATGGAATTATATAACTATTACCCATGGGGAAATTATTGGGGAGGTAGTCTTTGGGGCGGGGGCATAGGTACCACAGGTATGATGATGGGTCCTTCTATACCGGTAGAAGAAGCAGTAGGTGCAGAGTATAATGCTGCTCCTGGTACAGAAGGAGATGGCAATCCTCATTTACGCAGTACCGATACGGTAAAAGGCTATAACATTCGCGCCAATGATGGAGCAATAGGTGATGTTGAAGATTTTATAATTGATGACAGCTCCTGGAAAATCGATTTCATGGTAGTTGATACAGGTAATTGGTTTCCAGGGAAAAAGGTGCTAATATCACCAAAATGGATAAAGCAAGTAGAATGGGAAACTTCTTCTGTTGTTGTTAATGCTTCAGTAGAAAAGGTAAAAAACAGCCCTGAATTTGACTCGCATCAGCCGATAAATGAGAAGTACACAGAAACTCTTTACGATTATTATGGAAGGCCGGTTTATCATTAAGGTTTGAAATCTTTTCCAGGAAATTCCTGGGGAAGCAGTAAAACGGTAAGGGAAACAATTGTTAAGCTTTTAGAAGTTTTTAAGGGACTGGCTTAGGCAAAAGATGCCTAATCAGATGGAAAGGAAATGAATGCGATGCGGGTTGATGCTATAAAAACACAAGGAGATAAAACAGATGCGGAAAAAAAAATTATGACCAACTTTAATAAGTTGTTTGTAATTTTTTTATCTTAATTAACTTTCTTCCTTTTTTATTTTTGCAGAGGTTTCTTCCGTTTCTTTTTCATTTTGCTGTACACTGTTTTTACCTCTTTCTACCTTAATTACCTGCACTGTCACTGCATAATCATTTGGCTTTATTTCCGAACCGTATTTTACTGCATAAGCCTTTGTAAACTCTGCACCAAAGTACAAAATAATGGAAGAATAATATACCCAGACCAGCAATATAACCAGCGAACCTGAAGTGCCATATGCACTACCCATATTACTGTTATTAATATAAAGAGTAATACCAAATTTTCCTATCATAAATAACACTGCTGTAAATATGGCTCCTACGGCTACGTCGCTCCAGGCAATAACAGCATCGGGCAGTACTCTGAAAATAATTGCGAATAAAAACGACACTACTAACAAGGTTATCAATAGGTTAACTATATAAACCATATAAACTGCTATATGAGGAAATATTTCCTGGAGTTTACCCATAAATCCTTCAAGCAATCCATTTATTATTAGCGATACGAGCAGTAAAAAACCGAGGCTTACAACAATAGAAAAAGACCAAAGCCTGTTCATGAGCATTTTTAGCCATCCCTTGTCAGTTTTTACCTGTAGGTTCCAAATCATATTAATTGAATCCTGCATTTCAGAAAAAACGGTTGTTGCGCCTATTAGCAGGGTTATAACTCCTATAACGGCAGATAAAGTACTACTGCCACTAATGGCAGCGTTTTTAATGATTTCCTGAATTTGTAATGCAGCAGGGTCGCCTACCATTCCTCTTATCTGGCCATAAATTGTTCCTTCGATAGCCTCTCTTCCAAAAAAGATATTAGCAAGAAAAATAATTACAATTATCATAGGCCCAAGAGAAAAAGTGGTGTAATAAGCTAAGGATGCACTTAGTTTCACTACTTTGTCTTTCATAAAGCCTGCACCTGCTTTCTTCAAAATTTGCCAAAATCCTTTAAATGTAATCTTGCTCATTAACTAAATTTAGACACCAACTGATCTGAGATTATGAAGCATTTGATTTAATGATACTTTTAATTTTTTATATCTTTCTGCAGCCTTTTTTTAAATTGCAAAAAACCTATCCTAAACTGTTTTTATTGATAATTCTATTTAAATTTTAATTGCCTTCATAGATGATTTTCAATTTTAATCCCGTTAAAATTGAAAAGAAACATTTGCTTTTTAAAAAAAGCCCCTGTAAATGCGGGGCTTTTAACATGAAAAAAGCAGAAAATAATCAAAACCTATATCAATTTTACCTTTAGAAGTTATTTCATTGAAACAAATAATAATAGAATTTTAAGAATTATTCTTATTTTAGAAACAAACTTAAGTGTTTGAGGTTAGTAAGTCATTAATAACAGATTAGAATGTAATTAGAAATTAAAAAAAATCGCCGAGGTTATGCACTTTTAATTGTATAGTTTTATATATAATGGAAGAACGAAAAATATTAATTGTAGAGGATGAACAAAAAATTGCTGATACATTAAAACTTGGTTTAACTGAAAATGGGTTTTATGTCGAAGTAGCTTATAATGGAACTATTGGATATAAACTGTTTCAGGCTCATACCTTTAATTTAATTGTTTTAGATATAAATCTTCCTGGTATTAACGGCTACGAATTGTGTAAATTAATACGGGCAAACAATCTGGAAATCCCTGTTATTATGCTTACCGCTCTTAGTTTGTTAGAAGATAAGATAGAGGGTTATGATTCGGGGGCAGACGATTATTTAGTTAAGCCTTTTGAGTTTAAGGAACTGCTGATGAAAATAAGGGTGCTGCTAAAACGCACCATGAACCAAAACATGCCTGTAGGAACTACCTTAAAAGCAGGTGATTTAGAATTGAATTTGGATAGCAAAGAAGTAAAGCGGGGGAATACTATCATCAATTTAACTGCAAAAGAGTTTCAATTACTTGAATACCTGCTTCGCAATAAAAACAAGGTTGTATCACGGGCAGATATTGCTATTAATGTTTGGGATATAGATTTTGACACCAATACCAATGTAATAGATGTTTATATTAATTATGTGCGTAATAAAGTAGATAAACATTTTGAGCAAAAGCTTATTCAAACCCATGTAGGCATGGGTTACATCCTTAAAGCAAACTGACTATGCCGGTAAGAACACGAATAACACTCCTTTTTACCTTATTGGTAGTGCTTATTCTTACTTTAGTATGTATATCAGTTTATTATTTTTCTTCTACTTTAAGAGTTAATGCCATTAAAACCAAGCTTACAAACAAAGCTATTACTATTGGCAGCCTGTTAAACCAATCTGATTTTTTTTCCAACGAATTAGTACGAAGAATAGACTCATCAACATCTATGTCTTATACAGATAAAATAATACAAGCTTATAATTATAAGAACAACAAAATTTATGAATATAATGATTATCCTAAACATTTTATGCCCATAAAAATAAGTCCGGAACTTTTAAATGAGGCAAGAGTAAAAGGAAGGGTATTTTTTTATATTGGAGAAAAAGATGCAGTTGCATATTGTTATTATCATAATGATATGCCGGTTATTATAATAGCAGCGGGGGAGGACCAGGAAGGAAAGCGGAACTTAAAAAATTTAATAAATATTCTCCTTCTGAGTTACTTAGGAGGATTGGTTATTGCCGGCCTGGGGGGTTATTTTTTCTCCAAAGGTTTATTGAAGCCAATTATAAAGATTGCAGACGAAGTAAATGATATTTCTGCTCAGAATTTAACCAGAAGAATTAATACAGGCACTGCTAAAGATGAATGGCATTATTTATCTCATACGTTAAATTCTCTATTAAACAGGCTACAGGAAAGTTTTGATTTGCAGAAACGGTTTATTGCCAATGCTTCCCATGAGTTATCTACACCTTTAACTTCAATTTTCAGCCAGTTAGAAGTATTGCTGCAAAAGGAAAGAAAAGCAGAAGAATACCGAAAAGTAATAAAGTCAGTTCTTGAGGATGTATTACACATGAGTAATCTTACTAAAACTTTGCTAGAGTTTGCTAAAGCTTCAGGAAGGCCAGGGGGAATTGAAATTACCATGGTCAGAATAGATGAAATATTACTTCGTCTTCCTGCTCAAATGTCAAAAGTTAGCCAACTTTGTTCAGTTTCATTCAATTTTGATGGTCTGCCTGCGCAAGAAGACAAGCTTTTGGTATTAGGTAATGAAGGGTTGCTATTTGCAGCTATAAAAAATTTAGTAACAAACGCTTGCAAATATTCTCGCAACAAGCATGCAAGTATTGAATTGAGTATACAAAATGAAGAAGTAATAATTAATGTAACTGATACGGGCATAGGTATACCATCAGCAGAACTTAATAAAATATTTCAACCATTTCATAGGGTAAACGATATTGGCAATAAAGAAGGCTTTGGTTTAGGGTTATCTCTTGCTTCAAGAATTATTAAACTACACAAAGGAGAAATTAAAGTTTCATCAATAATTGATGTAGGAAGTACTTTTACTGTTCGGCTTCCTGTTGCAAAAACAAATAAATCGTAATTTATCACATGATCCCTTCTGCCCCGAAGTGTTCATGTAAAACTTCAGGCAACATAATGCCCTTATCAGATTGGTTGTTTTCAAGCAAGGCTGCTACAATTCTTGGCAATGCAAGAGAACTTCCATTTAAGGTATGAGCGAGTTGCATTTTACCTGCAGTATCTTTAAACCTGCACTTTAGCCGGTTGGTTTGAAAACTTTCAAAATTACTGACACTGCTGACTTCAAGCCATCGCCCCTGGGCTGCGCTGAATACTTCAAAATCGTAAGTCATTGCGCTGGCAAACCCCATATTGCCCCCGCATAACTGTAAGATGCGATAAGGCAGATCAAGGCTTTGCAAGAGCTTTTCTACATGCGCAACCATATCATCAAGCACTTCATAACTCTTGTCAGGATGAACAATCTGTATGATTTCTACCTTTTCAAATTGGTGCAAACGGTTGAGGCCCCTTACATCTTTTCCATAACTTCCCGCCTCTCTTCTGAAACATGGAGAATAGGCAGTCATTTTTACGGGCAGATCATCTTCTTTTAAAACAGTGTCTCTGTACACATTTGTCACCGGTACCTCTGCTGTTGGTATCAGGTAAAAGTTATCAGCGGTTGCATGATACATCTGTCCTTCTTTATCGGGCAACTGTCCAGTACCAAAAGCACTATCCTCATTTACCATAAAAGGAGGCAGGTACTCAAGATAACCGGCTGCAATGTTGAACTCTAAAAAATATTGTATAAGTGATCTTTGCAACTTTGCCCCTCTGCCTGTATATACCGGGAAACCACTTCCTGTAATTTTAGTTCCAAGATCAAAATTTATCAGTTTATATTTAGTTGTAAGTTCCCAATGCGGAACCGCACCCTTCCGCAGCGTTGGTTTTACACCTCCTTCCCGCACTACTATATTATCTTCCGGTGTTTTACCTTTCGGTACCTGCTTATATGGAAGGTTTGGCAGCAAAAGAAGCTTATTCATTAGTTGTTTTTCTACACCAGACATTGCTGCTTTCAGCGGCTCCATATTGCTTTTTAAAGATGCTACTTCGGCTTTTAATGCTTCGGCCTGTTCCTTTTGCCCGAGCCGCATAAGATTACCTATCTCTTTAGATGCACTGTTTAGCTTTGCCTGTGCATTATCAAATGCCGTCTGCACCCTTTTTCTTTCATCATCTAAATCAATTATTTCATCAACCAGTTTTGTTTGAGTAAAATTTTTTAAAGCAAGTCTTTCAAGCACAGTTTCACGGTTTTGGCGGATGTAATTAACCTGTAGCATAATTAAAAAAATTTGGGCAAAGATAGCAGTTCGGGGTTTGCGTGAAATTGGAATTGTGAAAGAGAAAAGTATAATAAGGTACAATTTAAAAAAAATCCCTCCGTTTTTTGCGGAGGGATAACAACTAAAAACACAATCTATAAAACTCATACCAGTTCACCAACCGGTACGGGTTTAACGATACAAACTAATCTGGTTTTTTTCCTTCTAAAAATGTATTGATTGAACTTATCTGACCCTTGTCATTTTCGTCTGGCTTTACTGTGTACTTGCTGTAAAAGTTTTCTACAGAAGTAAGTGTATTTCCAAAAAGCTCCATGTTGCGGCGAATGTATGCGGGTACAGAGTCAAACTCTGTACTTGAATCGGCATTATTCATATTAAATGATAAGTTTCGTAATTTTTGAATTCTTTCCTGAGCTCTGCGTTTTTGATCTTCTGCATCATCACGCATACCCTCTGAGGACGGTGAAGTGTTTCCAACAGGTTGAGTCGGATCAGGAATATTTGCAGTTGCGGGAACTTCATCCTTCACAATCAATTTCATTTCCAACTCAGGCTCGGTAACCGGTTTTGGCGCAGGCTTCGAGTCTGCAGAGGTTATAAATGGACTATCTGCTCCCGGTGTCTCTGCATATATGTTGGAAGGCCTTGAAAGATAACCACTACCTGAACGGGAAGCAGAAGTATTATCGTTCTGTTGCGTTTGGTTTTCATTCCGTGTCTGGTTTTGGATTTCAGGAACTTCCGGGCTCAGTTCAAAACGCAGTACCGGGCTTTCATTAGCTTGGAGTTTTTGTGTCTCCTGAGAGGTAACTTCCGGTTGCTGCTTATAGTAATGGTGATGCGCCGGCTCAATGATAGCTGGTCCGCTGTTTGACATTTCAACCATTGTTGGCGCGTACGGATCTTTTTCTTCAGCAGGCAATGGTGGCTGACTATATGATTTTTTTTCTTCTGCATTTACACCTAAATGCAGCATAATTTTTTCTTCAGGCTTTTTTTCTTCTTTCGGTTTTACAGGAGCCCGGAAAGGGTCTTTGTGTTCGAACCCGGTAGCGATAATAGTTACCCCTATTTTGTCGCCAAGCGATTCGTCGAAACCGATTCCCTTAATAACATCTGCGTCATCACCTGACTGCTCACGAAGATAGCTCATGATAGTATCTTCTTCATCCATTGTTATTTCATAATCGCCTTCTGCTGACGTAATGTTAACCAATATCCATTTAGCGCCGCGTATCTCACTGTCATTCAGCAATGGTGAGTTTACGGCATCCTGAATGGCCCGTTGTGCACGGTCTTCGCCATTTGCCTGTGCGCTGCCTAATATAGCAACACCTCCTTTGCGCATTACTGTACATACATCAGCAAAGTCAACGTTAATTTGTCCATTGCTGGTAATGACATCGGTTATACATTTTGCAGCAGTTGCCAGTATATCATCTGCTTTGCTGAATGCTTCTCTTACCTTAAGGTTGCCATATTGATGACGTACCTTATCGTTGCTTATTACAAGAAGGGTATCTACATGTTCTCGTAATTGCTGTATGCCTGCTTCTGCATGACGCATACGCTTAGGTCCTTCATTTGTGAAGGGGGTACTGACAATACCTACAGTAAGCACTCCGAGCTCTTTACAAATTCTTGCTATAATAGGCGCTCCCCCGGTACCTGTACCACCGCCCATGCCGGCAGTGATAAATGCCATTTTTGTATTAACCTCTAAAATACGTTTAATCTCTTCAAGACTTTCTTCTGTAGCCTGCTTACCAATCTCAGGATTAGCGCCTGCACCCAGCCCCTGGGTCAAATGCGGCCCAAGCTGTATTTTGTTTGGCACTTTACTGTTTGACAGCGCTTGTGCATCTGTATTACAAATAATGAAATCAACACTGTCAATATTTTGACCATACATGTGATTAACGGCGTTACCACCACCACCACCAACACCTATCACTTTCAGGATAGATGACTTCTGTTTCGGCAAATCAAAATGAATCATAGTTAGAAAATTGATTAAGTAAATAGATTATGTTTTGTTGTTTAGTTACATGTTACAAGTTACCCGTTGCTGGTTACCTGTGACCGGTAACCTGTAACTGGTAACAAGAGTTTTACAAGTCCTTATCTCCTTCTTCTTTAAAAAGTTCAAGCAGATTGTTTTTAAATTTCTCCCAGAACTTTGTCATTCCTTTTCTTGCTGCTGTGTTTATCTTTCCTTTTGTCTCAACTCCGGAAACTTCAAGCGGTCTTAGTTGCGGCTCGTCTTCTTTTACCAATGTTTCAGGAACAATAACTTTTTTAAAAGTTTTTTCAAATTCTTTGTATTTATGCTCGTAATCGCTGTAACCTTTTAATATCAGGCCTATACAAGTGCTGTACATTGGTTTCTTCAGCTCATCAATATGGTTAGCAGCAAGGTGGCCATTAGGCAAACCAATGCGGGCATACAAACCTGTTGAATATTCTGTTAACTGGATAAGGTGTTTTAGTTGGGAACCTCCTCCCGTTAAAATAATACCGCCGTTTAGTACTTTAATATCAAGACCAACCTGCTTAAGATGATAAGTAACAAAGTCAAGTATTTCACCCATACGTGCCTGGATGATGTTAGCAAGATTTTTTACGCTAATTTCTTTTGCAGGCATCCCATTCATGCCGGGAATGGTAATAAAAGCGTTTGCTTTTGCTTCATCGGCCAAAGCACTTCCAAACTGAACTTTCATAGCCTCAGCCTGCTGCTTCAGCACGCCTAATCCTGTTTTGATGTCGTTGGTAATATTTTCACCACCGAAAGGAATGACTGCGGTATGCTTTAAAATGCCTTCATAAAAAACAGCAAGGTCACTTGTACCACCACCAATGTCGAGGATAGCAACACCTGCTTCCATATCCAACTCACTCATAACGGCAGATGCTGACGCTAATGGTTGCAAAACAAGATCTTTTGTTTTTAAACCACTTTTGTCAACAGCACGGTTAATGTTGCGGATAGCATTTCTGTCGCCGGTAATAATGTGAAAGTTTGCACCAACCTTCACCCCGTTATAGCCTATAGGATTTGGAATATTTTGAATGTTATCTACAGTAAACTCCTGTGGAATAACATCAATAATCTGGTCGCCCGCAGGAATAAAAGTTTTTCGTTGGTTATCTATCAATTGCTCTATTTCAGCAATCGTTATTTCGTTTTCAGAGTCCTGGCGCACAATATCTCCCCGCGTTTGCAAACTTTTGATATGATGACCTGCTATACCCACATATACCTCGCTAATTTCAAGGTCAGGGTTAGAGTCGTAGCAGTTACTCAAAGCCTGCTGAATAGACTTAATTGTTTGCTCGATATTAAGAACCTGCCCATGTTGTACTCCGGTACTGTTAGCTCTGCCAAAGCCAAGAATTTCAAGCTTACCGTATTCATTTTTGCGTCCGGCAATAGCAGCAATTTTAGTTGTGCCGATGTCGAGACCTACAATGATGGGTGCTTCATTAACGTTCATAAATTTGTGTTTTTGTTGAGCCCCAACCCCTTGAAGGGGCTTAAAGCTGTTGTTTTTTCTATGTTATACTCCCTTTTTATTCCCCTTTAGGGGTTAGGGGCTTAGCTTTACCTCTTTCCTCGTCATCGTTGTGTCACTCACTTGTACCGCATATCTTTTTGCAGCTTTTCTCACTTTTTATTAATCTCCCTTTTTTAGTTCCCCTTTAGGGGTTGGGGCTTTCATTATTGCCTTAGCTACCCGCTTTTCTTCCACTTGTTTATTTGCTGCTGCAACTCCAGCAGGTTCTTTTTTAGCTGCTGCCTTCCCGGTTACTGCCAAAACACCTGGAACTGAAACAGAATATTCTGATGATTTTTTTGCTTCACCAAGTAAGCTTTCATAAGCCTTTCTCACTTTTGCACTGTCTACTATTGCAGGCTTTGCACCTTTTACAGTTGCTACCACCTGTCCATCAAACTGCACATCCAGCTTCTCATACTTTTCAAATCCAACCTTTGTCCATACCTGTTTGTAAAAACTGAATAGCCTGTCAAACTTCCGCTGCCAATCTCCATCTTTGCCTAACTCAACAATATGATTTCCAACTGTTGGGATCATTTCAAATCCATCAGGTGTTATATCAACCTGTGCCACCTGTGCTTTCCAGAAATCATCGGCCTGTATAAACATGGCTAATTCTTTTACAGAAGCCAACAACTCACAATCAGGACTAGAAAGTTTTACCTTGTCAGATGGAAAGTTTGTAAACATGGGTATTCTTGCACTAAGCTTTTCACTTAAAGGCAACTTTCTGCATGCACTGTCTATATAAAAAGAACTTCCTGCACTTGTAAATATTCTTGCCACAGGCGTTTTTTCTTCAACTATTACCTGCAAAACCTGCTTGTTGTCAAAGAACAATTCTGCATTGGCTATCCATTTATCTTTTTCCAATGCCTCTTCCAAAACTTTCAGGTTTATGGTTTCAATAGGTTGTCCCATGACTAAACCGTTAGCCTTCAATAAACCAATAACACCTTTTTCTTCAATAAAAAAATTATTTTCCTCACCATTAAAAGTCACTTCAATATCCTTGCAAACCTTGAGATTTTTTTTGTGTACGGCAGAGATAAGTAACACTAAAGTAACTGCTCCAAGTGCTAACCAGCCTGTATCCCTCCATCTTTTTCTCCACACTTGTTGCATAACTTTTTATTGTGATACTAAAATTTCTTTAACCGGCTGTAACAAAACATCTATATCACCTGCACCAGCCATTACCAGTAACTTAGGTTTGGTTTCTCTGACCCATTGTTTCATATCTTCTTTGCTCAGAACTTTTCTGTCTTTTAAGGTCATTTTTTCTAAAATCATTTCACTGCTTACACCGCGTATCGGCAATTCTCTGGCGGGATAAACGGGCAGCAATACAACTTCATCACACGTATCGAGCACTTCTGCAAAACCATTAGCCTGGTCTTTTGTACGGCTAAAAAGATGTGGCTGAAATACTATTGACAGCTTTTGAGTAAATAAACTCCTTACTCCGGTTATCAAAGCCCTTAACTCTTCAGGATGATGTGCATAGTCATCAATCAATACGTGACCTTCATTTTTCAATACATATTCAAATCTTCTTTTAACTCCACGGAAATCTGCTACAGCATTTTTTATCTTTTCATCATTTATATTTAAATATTTTGCTACCGTAATAGCTGCCACAATATTTTCAATGTTATGCAAACCGCCCATGTACAATTTTACCCCTGTTAGGGTCCAGTCTTTTGCAATAACATCAAAAACATAAGCCCCATTCTCAACTCTTATTTCACCGGCATATACATCTGCTTCTGTATTATTAAAGCTGTAGGTTGTATCTGTTTGAGCATTGAATTCAGCATCAGGCTTCAAACCATATTTTGTTACAAGGCAGCCTCCCTGTTTTACTTTTTGAGAAAATTGAATAAATGCTTTTTCAAATTCCTCCGCTGTTCCGTAAATATCTAAATGGTCAGGATCCATTGCAGTTATGACAGCAACGTCTGGTGATAACTTCAGGAAACTCCGGTCATATTCATCTGCTTCGATAACACATACATTTTTGTCGCTGCTCCAAAAGTTAGTATCATAATTAGCAGAAATGCCTCCCAAAAAAGCATTACACCCGAAACCGGAATATCTAAGAATATGAGCTGTCATAGTACTAACAGTAGTTTTGCCATGAGTACCGGCAACACATATATTAAAAGAACTTTCGGTAATAATCTTCAGCACATCGCTTCTCTTTACCACCTTGTAATTATGCTTTAGATAAAATTGCAACTCCGCATGATCGGCAGGAATAGCAGGTGTATATACAACCATATCTGCCTCCTTTGGAGTTAATGCAATGTTCTCTTCGTAGTGGATGTTTATTCCTTCCGCTTCCAATTGATGTGTAAGGGGAGTTTGTATTTTATCATAACCGCTTACCTCAACGCCTTTCGATTTAAAATACCTTGCTATTGCACTCATTCCAATTCCACCAATACCAATGAAGTAGAGATGCCCTCCCGCCCCTAAAGGGGGACCCCCCTCCGCCCCTAAAGGGGAACTTTGTAAATCGTTTATATCATTTAGTTCGTTCATTCGTTCATTAGTTCTCAACCTGTTTTTATTTATGCCTTTCTTCTCTCTCCTCCCTTTAGGGTCGGGGCTTCTTCTCTCTCCTCCCTTTAGGGTCGGGGCTTCTTCTCTCTCCTCCCTTTAGGGTCGGGGCTTCTTCTCTCTCCTCCCTTTAGGGTCGGGGCTTCTTCTCTCTCCTCCCTTTAGGGCCGGGGCTTCAAAACTTCCCTTGCAATTACTTCATCTGCATTTGTCACTGCAAGCTTTGCAATATTTTGGCTTAACTCCTGTTGTAAACTTTTGTTTTCTGCCAGTGACATTGCCATAGCTGCAAGCTTTTCATTTGCCTCGCTATCTTTTATCATCAGTGCTGCTTTTTTATCTACCAGGGTTTGTGCATTTACTGTTTGATGGTCTTCTGCAGCAAAAGGAAACGGAACAAATATCACTGGCTTCTTTGCTACACACAGTTCAGTAACTGCCATTGCGCCTGACCTTGAAATAACAATGTCTGCGGCTGCATAAGCCATTTCCATCTGTGTTATAAATTCATCTACCCATACGTTTAAATAACTTTTTCCTTTTTCTTTATATTCTGCTGCCGTTGTTTTACCTGTCTGCCAGATAAGCTGCAGGTCATTCGATTTAAAAGCATCGAGGCTATTTGATAAGGCTTCATTAATACTTTTTGCTCCGAGACTTCCACCAACTGCAAGAACAGTAACCTTACTTTCATCGAGGTTAAAATAACGTAAGGCCACAGAACGCGTTACAGTAGAATAGGCTATAGATTTTCTTACCGGATTGCCAGTGATCTGAATTTTTTCTTTTGGAAAAAATTTTTCCATTCCATGTGTGGCTACAAATATTTTTATTGCATTTTTTCCAAGCAGCATATTTGTTTTTCCAGCAAAAGAATTACTCTCATGAATGAATGTTGCAATTCCTCTATGCTGTGCATGTTTTAAAACAGGAAAGCTGGAATATCCACCTACTCCTACAACAGCATCAGGCTTAAATTCGCTGATAATTTTTCTTACCTGTAGAAAGCTTTTTATAAGTTTTATCGGTAATCCAATATTTTTTATCAAAGAACTTCTGTTAAAACCTGCTATATCTATCCCTTCTATTTTATATCCTGCCTGCGGTACTTTTTCCATTTCCATTTTCCCTTTGGCACCAACAAACAATATTTCTGCATTTGGTTGAAGTTTCCTGATGGCATTTGCTATTGCTATTGCCGGAAAAATATGGCCACCTGTTCCCCCACCTGCAACGATGATTCGCCGCCCCCGCCCATGCCCCTCCGCCCCTAAAGGGGGACTATTAAAACTGTTTATTTTTTTCACATCACTCATTACAATCAATTCGTGTTTATATACTTAATCTTCTCTCTTCTCCCTTTAGGGTCGGGGCTTCTGCAGAATAGCGAACAAACTGTACAAGAGTGCGACGCAAGAGAAGCTTAATGCTTATTCTAAAGCTTAGCTCACAACTTCTTCAACTGTTTTCTTATTAAATTCTTCTCTTTTAATTTTATCACCACTCTCTGAATAAATTTTTATAGCCTCCCCTTTCGGCGAGGTTGGTGGGGTTTCCTTTCCTTCTATCTGCTCTACGTTTCTTGCAACACTTAAGATAATTCCGATAGAAGCGCAGGTAAATAAATACGAACTTCCACCCATACTTACCAGCGGTAGTGTAACACCGGAGACCGGAACGAGGTTGACTGCTACTGCCATGTTTGCCATTGCCTGTATTACGAGGGTAAAGCTTAGACCTAATGCCAGGAAGGCACCAAAGGCGAAAGGACAACGGCGAAAAATTCTTATACACCTTAATAAAAAAACGAGGTAAATAAAAATGATGATAGCTCCGCCAATTAAACCATACTCCTCGAGTATGACGGCATAAATCATATCTGAATAAGGATGAGGCATAAAGTTTTTTGCTTCGCTGTTACCAGGCCCCACTCCGATGATCCCCCCTTTTGCTATAGCAATTTTTGCCTGTTGTACCTGATAGGGTGTTGCAGTTGCATCAGCATAGATAAAATCCTGTACCCGATTTATCCATGTGCCGATCCGCCCATGAGATTTTAACTCGGATATAGCTACGTTTTTACTGGCGTGCTTTTCTGAATTACCGTCATAAGTTCCGACTGCAATTGCGATTAAAATGAAAACGGGAATGAGGGCAATACCGATAGTGGCTAATACATGTTTTACCCGTGCTCTGCTAATAAACAACAGCAACAAACCTGTAAAACCGGTTAGTAAAGCTGTTGACAAGTTTGCAGGAGCAATCAAAACACAGATAATTCCGATTGGAATAATTAATGGTAAAAAACCTTGTTTCAAGTCTTTAATCACTTGCTGTTTGCGGCTTAACTGCCTGCTCAGATACATGAATAAACCAAGCTTTGCAAGGTCACTTGTCTGGAAAGTCATATTTATAATAGGAAGTTTTATCCATCGGCTTCCATCGTTGATTGTTGCACCAAAAAAGTAAGTAAAAATCATTAATGGTATGGCAGCAAGAAACATATACAAAGCAAGCCTCGAATAGAGGGTGTAGTTAATTCTGTGAGCGAAGTATATGACAATGACACCAATAACTATAAATGCAAACTGCTTAAACAGGTAAATTTCAGTGTTGCCTTTATACATCTTGTATGCCAAAGAACCTGTAGCACTATACACTACAAGCAGTGATGTAATCGCGAGCAGAATAACAATTCCCCATATATATTTATCACCTTTTGTTTTTTTAAACAAACCGCCCTCCATCCCCGGAGGGGAAGACATTTCAGAAAAAGATTTATCAATAAATTTACTCATGCTTTTTGGGTTACAGGGTACCAGTTACAGGTTACAGGTTGCCAGGTAACCAGTTTGCCTATGTCTATTTTTTATTTATTAATTATTCTCACGTCTTTTATTAATCGCTTCGGAAAAACCAGTAACCGGTAACCTGAAACCAGCAACAGGCAAGAGGTAACTTGCAACTGGTGACCTGTAACCTGCAAGTTGTTTTCACAGCTCCTTCACAGCTTCTTTAAACTGGTTTCCCCTGTCTGCATAATTTTTAAAAAGGTCGAAACTTGCACATGCAGGGCTTAACAGTACTGCATCACCTTTTGCTGCCAGACGAAATGCTGCACCAACTGCGCCTTTTGCACTTTGTGTATCAATGATTTTTCTTACTCCATTATCAAAAGCTGAATGAATTCTCGTGTTATCTATTCCCATGCATACAATCGCTTTTACTTTTTCCTTTACAAGGTGTTTAATCAACTTATAATCATTCCCCTTATCAACCCCTCCAAGTATCAATATGATAGGCTTGTCTAAACTTTCCAAAGCAAACCAGGTGCTGTTTATATTAGTTGCTTTACTGTCATTATAGAATTCAACTCCACGTACGGTAGCTACATATTCAAGCCGATGCTCAAGGCTTTGAAATGTTTTTACCGCCTCCCTTATTTTCTCCTTTCGTATGTCCAGCGTGCACGCTGCAATACCTGCTGCCATTGTACTATATTGATTATGTTTGCCCTTAAGGGCAAAATCGTATATGCTCATGCTTATGCGTTCTTCAAATATTCTCAGCATCATCTGGTCTCCTTTAATGTAGCCTCCTTTCTTTACTTCCTGTTTCATAGAAAATGGCAGTTGGTTTGTATGTAGGGTTAATGTATCCAGCTTCTTTGTTATTACTTCATCATCTAAACAATAAATAAAATAATCGTCTTCTGTTTGATTTTCAATTATCCTCAACTTACTGCTGATGTAGTTCTCAAACTTGTATTCGTACCTGTCTAAATGATCTTCTGTAATGTTTAACAAAACAGCTACATCGGGTCTGAATTCCTTAATATCATCTAATTGAAAAGAACTTATTTCAGCAACATATAAAGGTTTAGGATCTTCTGCCACCTGTTTTGCAAACGAATAACCGATGTTGCCTACTAGAGCACAATCAAGTCCTGCCACTTTACAGATGTGATAAATAAGTGATGCTGTTGTAGTCTTGCCATTGCTTCCGGTAATGGCTACGATTTTACTTTCGTCTTTGTACCTGTAAGCGAGTTCAATTTCACTAATTACCGGTATTCCTTTTTTTCGCATCTTTTTAACCAACTCATTTTTTTCAGGAATGCCCGGACTTTTTACAATTTCATCTGCACTTAAAACCCGTTCTTCTGTGTGCCTTCCTTCTTCAAATTCTATGTTATTTTCAAAGAGCTCCTTTTTATATTTTTCGTTTAATAAACTTCCATCACTAAGAAACACTTTATAACCTTTTTGCTTTGCGAGTAATGCTGCACCAACACCACTTTCGCCACCTCCAAGAATTACCAGCTCAAGCCCCTCCGCCCCTAAAGGGGAACCACTGTTTAAACTTAGACCTTTCTCATTATCCATTATAGGGTTGCGTTTAAATATTTTTCTTTGTTATGAGCAATTGTTCCGCGCTCATCATCGTTCCGTTGTATTCTTATACTGCAATTTCTAATCATCAACTCTAAACTTTCTCTCTCTTCTCCCTTTAGGGCCGGGGCTTATCTTATCTTCAGACTCATTATCGAAAACACCACTAATAATATTGTTACAATCCAAAACCTGGTTGCTATTTTACTCTCATGGTATCCCAGCTTTTGATAATGATGATGCAAGGGACTCATTTTAAATATTCTTCTTCCCTCACCATATTTCTTCCTTGTGTATTTGAAATATGAAACCTGAATCATCACACTTACAAGTTCTACTAAGAATACCCCGCATATAATGGGTATCATCAGTTCTTTTCGGATAATAATGGCAAGGGATGCTATAATGCCACCTAATGCAAGGCTGCCTGTATCACCCATAAAGACTTGTGCGGGATAAGCATTGTACCAAAGGAAACCAACACAGGCACCTATAAAAGCTCCAATGAAAATGCTCAATTCGCCGAGATTAGGTATGTACATTATATTCAGGTATTCTGCAAACCGGATATTACCGCTTACATAAGCAAATATGCCGAGGCATACACCGATTAAAGCTGAGACACCTGTACATAAACCATCAAGGCCGTCTGTTATATTAGCCCCATTGGATACAGCCGTGATTATGAATATTACAATAAGTATGTATAATATCCAGGTAAACGGTTGCAAGGCTTCAGGCAAGAGTTTTGAATAATTAAACTCGTGTGTCTTGATAAAAGGAATGGTTGTAATAGGAGTTTTAACCCGTACATACCTGTGTTGTTTTCCGTCAAATACTCTTACTGTATCTGCCAATAACTTCTCACCTCTCCGAACAATACTATCTTTTGTTGCTGTGGCAGGTCTTTGAGAAATCACCTCTCTTTCAACTGTTACACTTGGATTAAAATACAAAGTGGCTCCAACTATAATTCCTAAGACTACCTGCCCGAATATTTTAAACTTTCCTGCCAGGCCATCGCTGTCTGTTTTTTTATAATCAATGCCTTTCTCCTTTGCAATACGCTTTGCCCTTAATTTAAGATAATCATCTATAAATCCGATTATACCTAACCATACAGTACTTAAAATCATCAATCTCACGTAAACCTTCGTTAGGTTAGCAAACAATAAAGTAGGGATAAGAATGGCAAGCAGTATAATAATACCGCCCATTGTTGGTGTACCTTTCTTCTGCTGCTCGCCTGCAAGACCAAGGTCCCTTACCGTTTCACCCACTTGTTTTTTCAATAAAAACCGTATAAGTCTTTTACCATATACTGTAGTAATAAATAATGATAACAACACAGCAAGCAGCATCCGGAAAGTGATGAACTGAAACAGTGCTCTTCCCGGGAATCTTACCCCTTCTTTTGTTAGCCATTCGTAGATGTAGTACAGCATACCCCAAACCCCTAAAGAGGCTTATTAAAATTTAATAGTTCTTACCTAATAACTTGATGACCTAATGACCTATTTCTCAAACAATTCAAACATTTCTTTCAATATCTTTATATCATCAAAAGGATATTTTAACCCTTTGATCTCCTGGTACTTTTCGTGGCCCTTCCCGGCAATAAGCAATATGTCAAAAGGCTTTGCTAAGCTTACAGCCATTTTAATTGCTTCCTTTCTATCTGCAATGGCAACAGATTTTCTTTTCGCAGCACTCCCCAGGTTTGCTTCCATATCTTTTAATATTTCTAACGGGTCTTCAGTTCTTGGGTTATCACTTGTAAGAATAACCCTGTCACTCAACTCACAAGCAACCTCGCCCATTACCGGTCTTTTTGTTTTATCTCTGTCACCCCCGCAGCCCACTACAGTAATCACCTGCTCATTTCCTTTGCGTAATTTTTTTATAGTGCTTAAGACATTTTCCAGGGCATCCGGAGTATGGGCATAATCTACAATACCAATAACCTTCGATGCACTGACGATGTAATCAAACCTTCCTTCAGCACCTGTTTGCATACTAAGGGTAGTAAGCACTTCATCACTGTTTTCACCTAAACACATTGCTGCACCATAAACAGCAAGTATGTTATATGCATTGAACTCACCTATTAACCTAAAGTGAACTTCCTTATCATTTACAGTCATTACTAATCCTGAAAGAGTATTTTCAAGTATTTTTCCTTTAAACTCTGCTAACGTTTTAAGGCTGTAGAAATGTTTTTTAGCCTCTGTATTCTGCAACATTACCTCTCCTCGTTTGTCGTCAAGGTTGGATATTGCAAAAGCAGCAGCGGGAAGGCTATCAAAAAACTTCTTCTTCACTCTTATGTATTCATCAAATGTTTTATGATAATCAAGATGGTCATGAGTAATATTGGTAAACAAACCACCAGCAAAATCAAGTGCTGAGGTTCTGTGCTGGTGTATAGCGTGGCTACTCACTTCCATAAAAACATGGGAGCAGTGAGCTTCTACCATTTCATGCAGTAATGCCTGTAAGCTAATAGCATCAGGAGTAGTATGAGTAGATGGAATAACTAGACTACCAACGTGGTTTTGAACAGTACTTATTAAACCACATTTATAACCCATCTTAGTAAAGATCTTATATAAAATTGTTGCTACAGTTGTTTTTCCGTTTGTACCTGTTACCCCCACCAGTTTTAACTTTGTCGAAGGCTCCAAATAATAATGGTGAGCCATATGAGCAACGGCCTCACTTGAATCGTCCACCTTTAGATAGGTTACACCTTCATTTAATAATGCCGGCATTACTTCGCACACTATCACTCTTGCCCCTTTAGCTATTGCAGCAGTTATATAGTCATGACCATTGCTTACTGCACCAACTATTGCAACAAACACAGAACCAGCTGTAACTTTTCTGCTATCTATTTGTATGTCTTTTACATCAAGATTAGTTGCCCCAGTCACTGCCTGCAAATGCACATTGTATAATATGTCCTGTAGTTTTGCCATTTGACCTCACCCCGGCTCTCTCCTTTAGGAGAGGGAGAAGGAACTTAATTTAATTGAATGTTTACTATTTGACCTTTTGAAATATTTTGTCCTGATTCTATTGATTGTGCGGTAACTTTTCCCTTGCCTTTTACTATTACTTTCAATCCCAGATTTTCACAGAGGTAAACAGCATCTTTTAACCCCATACCTGCAAGCACCGGCATTTTTTTCATGCTGATTACCTGGCTTGATATTATAGTATCTCTGCCTTGTTTATATAACCTGCTGTAATTTCCTTTACCATCGGCTTTTCCTACACTTACTTCCAGTTGTTCTGTTACTTTCTTTATATCTTTTGTATATCCTGAATAGCTATACCAACTGCTGTCTGTTTTTTTGAATTCATCAACAACATTATGATCCTTATTAACTTTTAAACTATATACCTGGTCTGAAATTTCTTTAAACACCGGTCCTGCAACAGAGGCTCCAAAGAAAACTGCTGCATGTGGCTTGTTCTTTATAGTAACTATTATTGTGTATTGCGGATTATCAGCAGGAAAGTATCCGACGAATGTTGATTGATAAATCTTATCAGCGTAACCCCGGCTACCATTTGCAACTAATGCTGTTCCTGTTTTACCTGCAATGGAGTAATAATTGCTTTTTAGGGTTTTTCCTGTTCCTTCCAGAACAACTCCTTCAAGGCATTTTTGCAGTTGACGTAAAGTTTGATTACTGCAGATACTATCTATCATAATATCAGGCTGAAACTGTTGAAGTGTTCTTCCATCTTCTCTTATTTCATTTACCAGGTATGGCCTCATCATTTTACCATTATTGGCAACAGCGTTATAGAGTGTAAGCATTTGCAAAGGACTTACTGTAAGGTTGTAGCCAAAGGCCATCCATGGCAAAGTTGTATTGCTCCAATGCCTGCTTTTTGGTGAATACACAGAAGGTTTTATTTCTCCTTTAAGGTCTATTCCTGTTAAAGTATCAAGCTTTAATTTTTTTATATGGTTTACAAACAGGTTGGGATTAGATGAGTAATACATCCAGGCGAGCTTTGCCATACCCACATTGCTGCTATGCTCAAATGCCTGCTTAACTGTTACCTTATAACCATGATCTTCGGTATCATATACAGTACGGCCGTTTACCTGCCATATACCGCCATTTAGATCAACAATAGTATTCAATGAAATTTTTTTGTCTTCAAGCAACGACAGCATTGTTGCCAGTTTAAAAGTTGAGCCTGGTTCTGTTGGTGTTATAGCATAATTATAGTTTTCCCAGTAACTGCTATCCCTAACATGACCAAGATTTGCAATCGCCTTAATTTTCCCTGTTTTTACTTCCATTACTATAGCACATCCATGCACTGCCTCATTTTTTACCATCATTTTCATTAGTGCATTTTCAGTTACATCCTGTATGTTTACATCAAGTGTTGTAATTACATCCTTACCATTTTCCGCTTCCACCTCATAATCATCTACCGGCACACTTGCACCTCCGGCTATAAAACGAACGAGCCTTTTACCCGCAGTTCCATGCAAATACTTATCATAAGTAAGCTCAAGACCTACTTTGTTACTATCTCTCAATAATCCTATAGTACGGTATGCAAGCATTTTATATGGATTGAGCCTTATTATTTTTTTATCAGGAATAAAACCGCTCTTATTTCTTCCCAGGCGCACCAAAGGAAATTCTCTCAATTGCTGATACTCCTTAAAAGACATTTTCTTTCTCAGCAGGAAATACCTTTCTTTTTCGCGGTAACCTGTTTGTAATACATATTTATATTCTCCGCTGCTTTTATCGGGAAAGAGGTTAGCGAGGCAAATACTCAGAGAGTCTATATTTTCCTTAAACCGCTTACCACCCTTTTCTCTTAATCCGTCTGCCATAAAATCTATGTACATATCAAATTGTGGAATACTTGTACTAAGCATGCTGCCATCTTCGCTGTATATCGTTCCTCTTTCTGCCTCTAATGAAACTATTCTCTGGTGAAGGCTGTCACTCATTCCCCGCCAGTAAGGCCCCTGCGCCTGCTGAATATATACAGCCTTTGCAAGAATACAGGAACCTGCAATGGCCATAAGGATAAAGCCCAAATACACCCTCCACAATATGTCTTTTTTTATATCCACTTTTGATAAACCTGTTTTTTTTAAAGAAATACTCACAATTTCAACTCACAATTTTCAATTTTCGACCTTTACTTTTCTGCTCATCAATTTTATCTTATAAGGAGCTATAGTGTCTACAGTTAAACCAAGAGGTTGAGCGGCTTTAATCATTTCACTTTTACGGCTTTTAAACATCATCTCACTCTTTATTGTTTTGTATTCATATTGCAGGTCTTTCAATCGTCTTCCCGTATCGTTAATCTTTCTTATCCTGTTATCAGACATATGGCCATTGGCAATATATACCACAGCCAAAGCGGCTAAAAACAGAAAAAAAGTAATATTTCTTACCATCCATCTGTAGTTGAATAAAACACCAACTGCACGAAATGCCGAACTCTTCTTTCCTATGTTATTCCCTGCTGCCATATTTTTTTAAGCTGCTATCTCTTAGCTACAAGCTGCGATCTTTCCAATCTTCGCTTTATTTCTTATTATTTGTCTTCTTTTCTTATAGTGCGTGCACTATTTTTATTTTGGTACAAGCATTAGTAATTTATTTAGCTGCCGTTGCGACGCTCCGTTCATCTTTTGGTAATTCGTTTCGGCTTTTTCCTGCTTTTTGCTTTAATGCCATCCTTACTTGTTGCTTGCCTTTTGCCTGCAGCTTGCAGCTAAAAGCTCCGCTCGTAGCTAAAAGCTCTCAGCTTTCTTCACACTCTCTCTGCCACCCTCAGCTTAGCGCTTCTGCTTCTTGAGTTTCTCTTTACTTCATCTGCCCCTGCTATAATTGGTTTCTTTGTTATTACTTTCAAATCATTTTTTCGCTCTTCCGGTAATAAAGAATTTTCTTCCTGTTCATTAAAAGTTCCGTTCCGAAAAAAGTTTTTCACTAACCTGTCTTCCAAAGAGTGAAAGGTGATAATAGCAGCACGCCCACCCGTTTTTAAAACTGCCGGTAACTGTTCCAGCATTTCTTTCAAAGCCCCCATTTCATCATTTACCTCAATACGTAATGCCTGGAAAACCTGGGCTAAATACTTATTTGGATTTCCTTTAACCACCGGGCTTATCATTGCCTTTAAATGTGCAATTGTTTGTAACGGGTTATGATTTCGCTGTTGCACTATCTGTTTTGCAAGGGTCTTCGAATTTGTAACTTCACCATATTGCTCAAACAATTTGTGCAACTGCTGCTCAGTGTACTTTTTTAAGATTTCAGAAGCATTTGTTTCCTGCCGCTTGTCCATCCGCATATCAAGAGGCCCATCAAACCGCGTTGAAAATCCACGTTCACCTTTATCAAACTGATAGCTGCTTACACCTAAATCTGCAAGCACCCCATCCACTTTCGAATAATCATGCAATCGCAGAAACCTCTGCAAATGGCGAAAGTTATTTGGCACAAATACCAATCTGTCATCTGCCGGAACATTTTGTGCTGCATCTGCATCCTGGTCAAAAGCTATCAATTTTCCGTCAGGGCCCAGTTTGTCAAGAATACCCCTGCTGTGTCCGCCTCCGCCAAAAGTGCAATCAGCATAAACGCCATCCTGCTTTATCTGTAATGCATCCATTGTTTCATAAAACAACACCGGCACGTGATAAGGCGACGAATGATGATTGACAGGTGTTTTGTTGTCTTTCATGTTGCCTTAGAAATTTATCACCGGTTTATCCCCCATTACTTCGGCTGCCAGGTTACTAAAGTCTTCCGGAGCCATTTCTTCAAAGAGCTTTTTATATTTAGCTGAATCCCAAACCTCAATTTTGTCAAGCGCTGCTGCCAGTATGATATCCTTTGAGAGGCCTGCATACTCTTTTAATGTCGGAGGCAGCAACATTCTGCCTGCAGTATCTAATTCCACCTCTGTTGCGCCACCTAAAAATTGCCTCCGAAATGCACGTACTTTTGGATCAAAATCATTTAAAGAATTAATTTTTTGAACAATGGGCTCCCAACTACTCATTGGATATAGTGTAAGGCATTTTTCAATACCTCTGCTTAATACAAAAATGTTTTCACCTTCCTTAAGCTGCTTTTTAAAACCAGCAGGCAAGAGGAAGCGACCCTTTATGTCGAGAGTAGCTTCATATTCGCCAAGAAAGGAAGGCATTGTTTTCAAATTTAATTAAAATTACCATTTATTCCCACAAAAAAACACTTTTTACCACCTTTATTAGTAATAAAACTTTTTTCTTTTTATCCACATCCATTTTTTTGGTTAAAGCAGCCGTGGCGTTAACTTTCAATGCCTTTATAGGTAAAGTATCTGTGCAAATAGTGTTAATTGTAGTGGATAAAGTGTTAGTAGCTTCAATTTCAATAGGATATTTTTGTTTTAGGGCTAAATTTTGTGTTTAAAAGTCAAAGGAGAATGGTTTAAGAAACAAAGTATCTCTGTTATAACATTTACATTTGCCCCGATTTATTCGATCATGCATCCAAAAAATTTATCAATTTCTGATTTTACCTATAATCTTCCTGACGAACGAATAGCAAAATATCCCGCCGAAGAAAGAGATAAGAGTAAACTACTGGTGTTTAAAACAGGTGAAATCACAGAGAATGTTTACCAAAACCTTGATAAATTTCTTCCTGATGAAACCTTATTGATTTTTAATAATACTAAAGTTGTTGAAGCACGTTTGCTGTTTCAAAAACAAACGGGGGGAGTCATTGAAATTTTTTGTTTGGAGCCTGATGAGCAATACCCCGACATAACCACTGCCATGCTTCAAAAAGGAAAAGTTGTCTGGAAGTGTTTGATTGGCGGAGCAAGTAAATGGAAGCATGGAACCAGGCTTAAAAAGATCATAAGCAGAAGTGAAGGAGAAGCTACTTTAGAAGCTGCAATAGTCAGCAGGCTTAGTGATTGTTTTGTTATCGAATTGACCTGGCAGCCGGTCGAATTATCTTTTGCAGAAATGCTGCATTCAGCGGGTTTGATACCCTTACCGCCTTATCTTCATAGAAATATTGAAGAAGAGGACAAAAGCCGTTACCAAACGATTTTTGCAAAATACGATGGCTCTGTCGCCGCACCCACTGCCGGCCTGCACTTTACTGCAAAGATTTTTGAAAAATTAACGGCAAAAAATATACACAGCGAATTTGTAACACTGCACGTGGGAGCAGGCACTTTTAAGCCTGTAAAAAGCGAAAGAATGGCAGAACATGAAATGCATGCAGAATTTATAGAGGTTTCTGCTGAGGCTATTCAAAGCCTTATTAATTATTTGGATAAAACCATTGTAGCTGTTGGCACTACATCTCTAAGAACCATTGAAAGTTTATACTGGATGGGAGTAAAATCAATAATCCATCCTAAGGCGACAATTGATGAAATAAATGTGCAGCAATGGGAACCATATGAAATAGTAAATAACAATATTTCAGCAAAAGATGCGTTAGTAAGTTTACATGCCTTGATGATAAAAAGTCAATTAACAAGACTAATCACTAAAACACAAATTCTTATTGCACCCGGGTATTCTCTTAAAGTTACGACCGGCATCATCACTAATTTTCATCAGCCACAGTCAACTCTGCTGCTGCTGATTGCCGCAATTGTAGGGAATGAGTGGAAGAAAATTTATGAATATGCTTTAAATAATAATTTCCGGTTTCTTAGTTATGGCGATGGGTGTTTGTTGTGGAAGGAGGCAATAGGTCAATAAATCATTGGGTCAATAGGTAATCAAATCGTTATAATAAACTCAATTATTAAATTAGTTCGTCAGGTGTAATTGGCGTCTGCTGAAAGAGTCTAAGTCATCTTATATCTATAATATCTAATATTATAAGGTGTTACTTTATTAGTTGTTCTATAACTTCTATGTCCTTCTTTATTTTTTTTCTTCCAGCGTAAGTTGTGCCTGGGGAGTATAACTATCAAAGTGCAAGGAAGTTATCTGCTCATTTCAGCTTTATTTAGCAAAACCTAGTTATAATCCAAAAAGTCGTGGTTCTAAGAAAGCCCCGCAATCTTTGCGGGGCCTTCTATTTACACAATCTATTATAATCCAAAAATAGCCGTACAATTATTTAACTTCTTCAAACTCAGCATCAGTTACCGTTTCACCGGCATCTGCTCCTGCATTGGTACCTCCGCCCCCTTGCGGACCATTACCGTTTCCACCTGCTTGACCTCCTGTATCCTGGGTTGCTTTGTACATATCTTCACTTGCTGCAGTCCATGCGGCGTTCATTTCACTTAATGCTGTATCTATGCGTGCAACATCCTGAGATTTGTGAGCATCCCTCAGTTTATTTAAAGCAGCTTCGATTGGTGCTTTTTTATCATCTGGAATTTTATCTCCATACTCTTTCAGTTGCTTTTCAGTCTGGAATATTAAACTATCAGCCTGGTTGATTTTCTCAACTTTTTCACGTGCTTCTTTATCGGAAGCTTCATTGGCCTTAGCTTCATTCTTCATTTTTTCTATCTCTTCTTTGCTTAAACCGCTACCTGCCTCTATACGTATGTTGTGAGATTTTCCGGTTCCTTTATCTTTTGCGGTAACGTGTAAAATACCGTTAGCATCTATATCAAAAGTTACTTCAATCTGAGGTACGCCTCTTGGAGCTGGTGGAATACCATCAAGATTAAACATACCTAAGCTCTTGTTTTGGCTTGACATTGGTCTTTCGCCCTGCAATACGTGTATTTGTACACCAGGTTGATTATCACTTGCAGTAGAGAAAACCTCAGTTTTCTTGGTAGGAATAGTTGTATTGCTTTCTATCAGCCTTGTCATTACACCACCCATTGTTTCAATACCAAGGCTTAACGGAGTAACGTCAAGTAACAATACGTCTTTCACTTCACCGGTTAATACACCGCCCTGTATTGCTGCTCCGACTGCCACAACTTCATCAGGATTCACACCTTTACTTGGCTTCTTACCAAAGAATTTTTCGACTATATCCTGAACTTTGGGTATACGTGTACTGCCACCCACCAAAATAATTTCGTTGATATCGTTGGTTGAATAACCTGCATCTTTCAAAGCCTGTTCGCAAGGCTTAATACATCTTGCAAATAGGTTATCACTTATTTGCTCAAATTTAGCACGGCTCAGCTTTTTTACAAGGTGTTTAGGCACTCCGTCAACCGCAGTAATATATGGCAGGTTAATTTCTGTTTCAGAAGACGAGCTTAATTCAACCTTAGCTTTTTCGGCCGCTTCTTTTAAACGCTGCCAGCTCATAGGATCTTTGCGCAGGTCAACATTTTCGTCTTTTTTAAATTCTTCTGCCAGCCAGTCCATAATAACTTTATCAAAGTCATCACCACCTAAGTGTGTATCACCATTAGTTGATTTCACTTCAAATACACCTTCACCTAATTCAAGAATGGAAATATCGAAAGTACCACCACCAAGGTCAAAGACAGCTATTTTCTGGTCTGCATGTTTTTTATCTAATCCATAAGCCAAGGCGGCAGCAGTAGGCTCGTTTATGATACGGCGTACATTTAAACCTGCAATTTCGCCTGCTTCTTTTGTAGCTTGTCTTTGAGCGTCATTAAAGTATGCGGGAACGGTAATGACCGCTTCGGTTACTTCCTGTCCAAGATAATCTTCAGCAGTTTTTTTCATTTTCTGCAAAATCATGGCGCTTATTTCCTGCGGGGAATATTGGCGGCCATCTATGTCAATACGAACAGTATTATTGTCACCCCTAACAACTTTGTAGCTCCAGTGTCCTGCTTCGGAAGTCACTTCATCAAATTTGTGACCCATAAAGCGCTTAACACTCATGATAGTTTTACTCGGGTTAGTAATAGCCTGACGCTTTGCAGGATCACCTACTTTACGTTCGCCGTCTTTTATGAAAGCGACAATACTAGGGGTTGTTCTTCTGCCCTCGTCGTTTGCTATAACCACCGGCTCGTTACCTTCCATTACGGCTACGCAACTGTTGGTTGTTCCCAGGTCAATTCCTATAATCTTTCCCATATTTTATCCTTTTGTATTAATGTTTTCAATGACACTTAACATTTGTCAATCATTATGCCAAGGGATAGAAGGTGAAAAAATGGCAGAAGTTGTCCTAATCTTCTTAAAATTAAAAAGGAAGAACTATCAGGTTTTTAAGTAAATAAAAATTTTGATGTTATGCCATAGCATTAAGGACTTGAAAATATGGAAGTTCTACATACTATTTAGTAAAAAAAATCGTCTATATTACCAGAATGTTATTTTAATATTGCCAAAAGGTTATTTTTACAAAAAAAAGTCTAACAAACAACACTTAAATTAAATGGAGGATTTATCTATTTATAATCCTGAAGGATCTGAATTGAGAAGAATGCAGATGAAAATGCTTGAAATGCTTGATGCTTTTGATGGTATATGCAGAAAGCACAGTATTAATTATTGGTTAGCCTGTGGTACTTTACTGGGTGCAAGGAGACATGGTGGCTTTATTCCCTGGGATGATGATTTGGATGTAGTTATTTTACAAAGTGATTATAAAAAATTAACATCAGCTTTAAAGGAAGAGTTACCCGAAAATTTAAAACTTCAGACAAGGGAAACAGATAAGAATTATTGGTATTACTATCCAAAAATTCGTGATGTTCATTCCCGCTATTATGATAATAATACAGAGGTTGATAATTTACGCTACCAGGGTATATTTATAGATATATTTCCAATAGAACCAGTGCCATCGATGCAATTAAAAAAAATTATAGACAAATTTATATTAAGTGATAATCGTTTAAGAAAAGCGAAATCGTTATACGAGATAATTAAATACACTATAATGACTTCCTTTATACCTATAGCACGCTTCCTTATTATCTTAGCACGTCTTTACTCTAAATATATAGGTAGCAAAAAAATATACGCTTATGCATATGGGGTTTTTTTCTATGCTACATATAATGTAGAAAACCTTTACCCTGTTAGTGAAATTATGTTTGAAGGTAAAAGCTATAAGGCGCCTGGTAATGTTGATAAATATTTAATTGAAAACTTTAACTCTAACTTTATGGTAATTCCAAAACCTGCTAAAAGACGGACACATGCTCTAAAAATTGATTTTTTTTAGCTTATTATAATAAAAAATTCCCCTATTCGTTTTAAATAAAAATATGAGAAAGAAAAATATTGCAATTATTCTTGCTGCTGGCAGTGGTGAACGTAGCGGTTTTGACATTCCTAAACAGTTAGTAAAATTAGCTGGTAAACCTATTATAGAACACACAATATCAAATTTTCAAAACTCTGCTTATATTGATGAAATTATTGTTGTTACAAGTACTAATTGTATATCAAAGGTAGAAGATATTGTTACCAACCGCGGTTTTACCAAAGTGAAAAAGATTATTTATGGAGGTAAAGAAAGATATGAATCTTCATTGGCAGCAATTATAGCTTCTGAACAGGATTCGGAACAATTTGATATCAAATTAATCTTTCATGATGCAGTACGGCCTCTTGTAAATGACAGGATAATTCGTGATGTTGTTCTGGCCCTTGATCATTATAATGCAGTTGACGTTGTAGTTCCAACAACCGATACAATGATTTCTGCTGATCCTATCACTAATACAATCGATTCTGTTCCGGAACGAAAAAAATTAAGAAATGGTCAAACTCCGCAGGGATTTAGCTGGAAAACAATTAAATTAGCTTATGAAATAGCACTAAAAGATCCGCAGTTTAAAACAACAGATGATTGTGGAGTTGTTTTTAAGTATTTACCTGACGAAAAAATTTACCTTGTTACCGGGGAAAGCAATAACGTAAAGCTTACTTATAAAGAAGATTTGCAAATCATCGACAAATTGTTGCAGTTAAATTCAAGAAAAATAATTTGGAATAAGGTTAATTCCCGCACTCTTTCTGCATTAAAAAATAAAGTAGTCGTTATACTCGGAGGCACCAGCGGTATAGGTGCTGAGATGGCTGCAATTGCTGCTGCTTACCAGGCAAAGGTGATCGTAGCCAGCAGGCGTACGGGTACAGATGTTACTGACATTGATATTTTATATAAAGAGTTTGAAGCTATTTATTTGGAAAATGGCCGTATAGATTATGTTGTAAATGCCTCCGGAATTCTGATAAAACAGCCATTAGCGCTTATGAATTACGCAGAGGTGCTCGAAGCAATTCAGATAAACTATACAGGAACAGTAAATGTAGCAATTGCATCTTATAAATATTTAACAGAGAGCCACGGCCATTTACTCAATTTCACTTCGAGCTCATATACCTACGGTCGTGCTTTTTATAGTCTCTATAGTTCTTCAAAAGCAGCAGTTGTAAATTTAACACAAGCCCTGGCAGAAGAATGGCACACACAATATGTGAGAGTTAATTGCATTAATCCCGAACGAACTGATACGCCAATGAGAAGGCGGGCATTTGGGATAGAACCTCCCGGAACTCTATTGTCGGCAAAAGATGTTGCTCTATTTTCTTTAGGTGTCCTTTTAAATGAATCAACCGGGCATGTATATGATGTAACTGCACAACAGGTACGTAATGCAATACAGGATGAAGGTCTTATGAATGAATTAACAGAAAAAACAAGTAAAGGCTTTAACAGGTAAATATTTATTGATAACAAGCTATTAGCTGTTCAGCCAAAAAGAATGTTTTATCTAATCTCTCTGAATACTATTATTATTTTATTTATAATACTTGTTAAAAGGTAAGAAACACAAATTTGATTAGGTTTTTTATAAAAAAGTAACTTATAACGCGAGAAAAAATGGAAGATTTATCACATTATAATCCTGAAGGATCTGATTTAAGAAAAGCGCAGATCAGAATGCTTGAAATGCTGGATGTTTTTGTTGATATATGCAAAAGGCATAATATTACTTACTGGTTAGTTTGTGGTAATTTGTTAGGTGCATGGAGGAATGGTGGCTTTATTCCCTGGGATGATGATTTGGACATAGTTGTTTTACAAAGTGATTATGATAAATTGTTATCATATTTAAAAGATGAGTTGCCGGAAAATTTTAAATTACAAGCCCGGGGAGAAGGTGATGAGAATTATTGGTATTACTATGCAAAAATTCGTGATGTCAATTCCCGTGTTAAACCAAAAAAAGATCGTACTTTTAAATATATGGGACTATTTATTGATATACATCCAATAGAAGCAGTACCTTCAATGCAATTTAAAAAGATCGTGGATAAATTTTTATTTAGCGAAATCCATTTTAAAAAAGCTAAATCAATATACCATAAAATTAAATATGGGTTAATGCTTTCCTTAATGCCTGTAACACGCTTCGTTATTAAATTATCAAGGGTTTTTTATAAATTCGTAAAGTCAAAAAATTACGCTTATTGTTATGGTGTTTTTTTCTATACCCCTTATAATATGGAATACTTTTTTCCTGTTAGTGAAATTATGTTTGAAGGAAAGAAATATAATGCCCCAAGTAAAGTTGAATTATATTTAGCTGATAACTTTGGTCCTGACTTTATGCAAATTCCGAAGGCTGCTGATAGATTGAACCATACTTCGACAATTGAATTTTTTTAGTTTATTATCCCAAATTCTCCCTATTCCCTTTTTAATAAAAATATGAGAAAAAAATTTTGGAATTATTCTTGCTGAATAATTAATAAAACGTTTAGCTTCTTCCGCTTATAATTATGTATTATTCCCAAAAGTTTTTCTTTACAGTGGCATTCGTAATCTCTAATTTATGTAATTACTATCATGAATATTTTCTTTTTAAAAAATTTTACAGGTCTTTCTTATAAAAGACATTTTATTAAGATTTTTGAAGGCATGCCTCCCACAGGAAGGACTACAATTTATTTTAAATAACATTCCATTAATTAAAGAGAAAATATCATATTCGCAAAAATAAAAATGTTACAAACATGCCTTTCCATTGTGAAATGCAAAATCAATCAAGTAAATCAATATTGTTTACCGTTAATTTTATCTGAAAATGAAAAAAGGGCTATTAATCTGGAAAGCACAAAAAAAAAATCGGAAAAACATTGGTGATTACATACAAAGTGTTGCAGCAGAACAATATACAGGGGACGACGTAGTGTTTGTTCAGGCAGAACAGACACATGAATATTCAGGAGAGCCGGTCAAACTGATCATGAATGGCTGGTTCATGCACAAACCAGAAAATTGGCCTCCTGTAAAACAGATTGTGCCGTTTTTAACGTCATTTCATATCAATCCAGCTATAGCTGAAAGAATGTTAAGTGAAAAAGGAATTGAATATTTTAAGGAATATGTAAAGAAATATGGTCCTGTTGGTGCTAGAGATAAAGGAACAGAAAGGCTTTTAAAATCTAAAGGCATTGAAGCATACTTCAGCGGCTGTTTAACCTTGACATTAGGCAAAACTTATAAGCATAATCCGAAAAGTGAAAATATCCGTTTTGTTGACCCATATTATGCAACATCAAGAAATCCAATAGCTTTATTAGGCTATTTTTTTACTGTAATTTTTAAAAGAAAAACCATTTTAAAAATTTCCAGTAAACTTAATAAATCTGTTTCTTTTAGAAAATTACTTAGGACTGCAGCATTTTATCGAACTTATTCTCAGGTTTTCGAAAAAGAAATATTAGAGAATGCAGATTATTTAAAACATGTACTTTTAGAATCGACTCTTGGAAATGAAGAATCCAAATTTCAATACGCAAGAAATTTATTAAATAAATATGCTGACTCAAAACTTGTTGTTACCAGCAGGATACATGCCGCGTTACCTTGTATTGCAATGGATACACCGGTAATATTTATTATAAGTGACGATTTACAGCCCAATGGTAAAGGTTTAGTTCCTAATGCTAAAGGCCGTTTTGAAGGAATATTAGAATTATTTCATGTTATGGAGAATTTAGATTTCAAATTGAAACCGATTCTCGGATTCAAATTAGATAATAAAATTGGTCTAAACCATTCTATCCGTAATAAACAAAATCATTTAAAAATTGCAGAAGAATTAGATAAAAATTGCACATCTTTTATTAATAATGCTTAATCAAGAGTTAAAGGATATATGAGTAAAAATAATGATTAGTAATAATCAAAACAGTATTATTCTAACTCCTGTGGAAAAACACAAAAGCCAAAAGATATTATGTGCCGCTGATAACTATTCTTATTTGGTAAGTAAAGTTCGTCAACCCGTTAATCTTTCTTTAACTGGCTGATTGAAAAAACTCAAATTCAGTTTGCACAAATCGTAAGGAGTGAAAAAGGATTGCTTGTGCATATATGGGAAAATTTGCAGCGCATTAATCTTATTGTCTAACTTACTAACTCTTGATTAGCATTAATAATAGAGAAGAAGGAAATAGTCCATTAGTAAATATCAATTAGTAATGCTACGAATGCTTAAGATGCTGCATTTTTTTATGTAATAAGCACCAGGTAAACTATTTTTATATACTGCTATGCGTTTTAATCTTTTTTATTTTAAAAGTAAAATGCTTTTGGCTTAGGTAGCTGAATGTAATAACAATGACTGAAGTAAAGATTTTTGAAAGCGTAGGCTCAATATGAAACTGCTCAACAAAAAGTTTTATAAACATATAGTTAAGAGCCATACAAGCCATAACGAGTGAAAAATACCTGATTAACTGAATTCTGCCACGCACGTTGCTTTCGGTAAAGACAACATACCTGCTATAATAAAACCCGATAGGGAAAGTAATGCAAAAAGCTGCAATCAATGCTGCAATGTGAGGACTGATTGCGAAGGAAGCTATCCGTACGATACCTCTTTTTGAAAAAGACTGTTCGAACTCATGAAAGAGAAAAATATCGACTAAAGTATTGGCTCCGCCACAGGCAGCATACCGGAAAGTCTGCAAAGGCATAAACTTTCTGAATAAAGGATAAAAAAAGTCTACTACATTAAGAATCAAATTCTTCATTGTGCCTGTCTTTTCAGAATGCAGGCGAAGATAAGAATCTTAAATTGTACTTTTGCCGCCCAAACCGTTAAAAGAATGAATGTTGTTTCACAGATAAAATCTGCTGCTGCTAAAGCTATTAATCAATTATACAACTTATCATTAGCTGAAAATGAAATTACTGTAAATGCTACAAAGCCCGAATTTGAAGGTGAATATACAATTGTATTGTTTCCATTTATTAAACAAGTGAAAAAAAACCCTGACATACTTGGAAAGGAATTGGGGAAATATCTTGTTGAAAATAATGAACACGTGTTTTTGAAATTTAATTTAATTAAAGGATTTCTCAACTTATCTGTTACAGATACTTATTGGACCGAATTTCTTCAGAAGGAATATAAAAATCCTTCGTTTGGCAAATCAGCAGATACCGGCAGGAAAGTTATGGTAGAATATTCCTCACCCAATACAAATAAACCTTTGCATTTGGGACATCTAAGAAACAACTTCTTAGGTTGGAGTATTGCGGAGATACTAAAAGCTTCCGGTAATGATGTTGTTAAAACATGTATTGTAAACGACCGTGGTATTCATATATGTAAGAGCATGCTTTCGTGGCAGAAACATGCCAATGGTGCAACTCCTCAAAGTACCGGTAAAAAAGGTGACCATTTAGTTGGAGATTATTATGTACGCTTTGAAGAAGATTTAAAAACTGAGGCTGTAAACGTTTTAGATCGTTTGGTCGACAGGGAACTGGAAGGTTTTACTAAAGAGGAAGAAACAAAAATAATGGCAATGGTCGATGCATTAGAATATGCAGAGCGGGCCCAAAATAAAGAGAGATACTATGAAATAAAAGGTGAGCTAAATGAAATAGCCCGCAATAATACACCTATAATGAAAGAAGCAAAACAAATGCTTCTTAAATGGGAACAGGGCGACCAGGAAGTGCTTGAACTGTGGAGAAAAATGAACAGTTGGGTTTATGCAGGCTTTGATGAAACTTATAAAAGAATAGGAAGTGATTTCGATAAGATATATTATGAGAGTGACTTGTATTTATTAGGAAAAGATATTGTAGAAGATGGGCTGCAAAAAGGAGTTTTATTCAGAAAGGAAGATGGCAGCATATGGATAGACTTAACAGCAGATGGCCTTGACGAAAAACTGGTACTTCGTAGAGATGGAACCTCTGTTTACATAACCCAGGATCTGGCGCTGGCGCAATTAAAATACCACGAATACCAGATTGATGAAAGCATTTACGTAGTTGGCGACGAGCAGAATTACCACCTGAAAGTGCTCAAGCTGATCATGCAAAAGTTGGGAGCGCCTTATGCAAATGGCATTACTCATTTAAGTTATGGTATGGTCGAATTACCAGGCGGCAAAATGAAGAGCCGGGAAGGAACGGTTGTAGATGCGGATGACCTGGTTGGTACAATGATCGAAATAGCCAAACAGAAAACCAAAGAGCAGGGAAAAACAGAAGGTTTTACCGAAGCTGAATTACTTGAGTTATACGAGACAATCGGATTGGGGGCTCTTAAGTTTTTTCTATTAAGAGTAGACCCCAAAAAACGTATGATTTTTAATCCTGAGGAAAGTATAGAGTTGCAAGGTTTTACCGGACCCTTTGTGCAATATACCCATGCCCGTATAAAAAGCATTTTAAGAAAGGAGCAACCAAAAGGCTCCCCTGTTACTGCTGATCTGTTGCCACTTGAAAAAGATATTATTATTATTCTCGAACAATTTCAGGCAGTAATAGAAGAGGCTTCCCACGATCATGACCCTTCAAAGATGGCTATGTATGTTTTTAATCTCGCAAAAACGTTTAATTCATTTTATACAGAACACTCTATAGCGAACGCAGAAACAGCGGAGAAAAAAGAACTTCGATTGCAATTGGCTCAGTTAACAGCACATGCTATTAAAACAGCAACGGGTCTTTTGGGTATTAGTGTACCTGAAAGAATGTAATTTTCTAAAGCCGGAAATTTTAATTTAAACAACAACAGATGGATTGATTATCAATTGCTATTTATACAGAACCAATACCTTTATACTTTGAAAAGTACTATTTTTTTTATCTTTGCAGTAACAATTGAAATACTTTCAGCACTGTGCCGCCAGTTGATGGACAGTTGTACTTTTAGTACAACTGTCCCCTATTTGTTACAATGAGGAAAACGGTATTTTATTTGCGGCAAATACTAAGAGTAATTGTTTCTATAATTATAAATGATTATAAACCTTTTGATGAAAAAATTTCTAGTAAACACGTACTTCACCTTTTAAATTTTTACAAATGATACCAGCAGAAAATGGTAAACCAAACCAATCGCAGAGCAATGGCAGTTCAGGTAATGGACAGTCACAAAATTCTGATATCCTTACCACACGTCAAGGCCACCCTGTTTCAGATAATCAAAATTTGCGTACAGTCGGTAACCGTGGTCCTGCCACCTTAGAAAATTACCAGTTTCTCGAAAAAATGTCTCACTTCGATCGTGAACGTATACCTGAGAGAGTGGTACATGCACGTGGTACAGGTGCCCATGGCTTTTTCGAAGCTTATGGAATGGTAGGAAATGAACCTATCTCTAAATATACGCGGGCAAAATTGTTCCAGGAAAAAGGAAAAAGAACACCAACATTTGTTCGCTTTTCAACTGTAGGGCATGGTATTCATTCGCCTGAAACACTGAGAGATCCCCGCGGTTTCGCAGTTAAATTTTATACTGAAGATGGTAACTGGGACCTTGTTGGCAATAACCTTAAAATCTTTTTCATCAGAGATGCTATAAAGTTTCCTGACCTCATTCACTCTCAAAAGCCCGACCCGGTTACAAACATTCAGAGCGGGGAGCGTATTTTTGACTTTATTTGCAATACACCTGAAGCTATGCACATGGTTACCTTTTTATTTTCACCATGGGGCATACCTGCTAATTACAGGCAAATGCAAGGTTCGGGCGTTAATACATATAAATGGGTAAATAAAGAAGGCGCAGGAGTTTTAGTAAAATATCATTGGGAGCCATTACAGGGCATTAAGAACCTGACACAAGCGCAGGCACAGGAGATACAAGGTAAAAACTTTAACCATGCCACACAAGACCTTTATGAAGCGATTGAAAGAGGCGATTATCCTCAGTGGGAGTTGAATGTGCAGATAATGGAAGATGGTGAACATCCTGAATTGGGTTTTGATCCATTGGATGATACAAAGCTCTGGCCCCAGGACCAATTTCCCTGGTATCCAATAGGTAAGATGACGCTTAACAGAAATCCTGTAAACTTCTTTGCAGAAGTGGAACAATCTGCTTTTGGCACAGGGGTTCTTGTTGATGGTTTAGATTTTTCTGATGACAAAATGTTGCAGGGACGAACTTTCTCTTATTCCGATACACAGCGTTACAGAGTAGGAGCTAATTATTTGCAACTGCCTATTAATGCTCCTATTAAAAAAGTAGCAACAAACCAGAGAGATGGACAAATGGCTTATCACCAGGACATCGTTCCCGGCTTAAATCCTCATGTGAATTATGAGCCTTCAAGCTTAGAAGGATTGAAGGAAGCACCTGAAGCAGGAAAAGATCATACACCTTCTTATAGTGCAAATCTTGTTCGTCAAAAAATTGACAGAACCAATGATTTTAAACAAGCGGGAGAAAGATACAGGCTGCATGAAGATTGGGAAAAAGATGATCTTATCTCTAATCTGGTGAACGCTCTGGCCCCTGCAAATAAAATCATTCAAGATAAGATGATAGAGTTATGTACCAAATGCGATTTTGAATATGGACAGCGTTTAGCTGATGGCATAAAGAAAGCCACAGAGATGGTGATGAAAGAAAAAGAAATGATGATGAAAGAAAATGGTAAAGCCCTTTCAGGAAGTGATGCACAAAAAGAGGAAGCTGTACAGCAAGCTGAAGAAATGTCGACTGAGGCTAAGCCTTATTAAATAGAACAATGATTTATTGGATTCCTTGAGGATTAGGATGAAATATTAAAGAGCCTGATATTGTTATCGGGCTCTTTCTTTTTACATTATATATCGCCGTACCGTCTCACAAAATGAAATAAGCTGACTTTGATGATTAAGCTATGTACAGCCCAGTGTTTACAAGAAGTAAAGACTCTTTTTATCCCGGCAATCCCACCAAAGGAAGCAAAACATGAAATGAAGTGCCTTTTCCTTCTACCGTATCAAACCATATTCGTCCGTTAGCTTTTTCAACAATTCCTTTGCACATAGCGAGTCCAAGACCAGTACCGGATGTTTTGGTGGTAAAGTTTGGGGTAAATATTTTCTGGAGCATTTCTGCAGATATTCCACAACCTTCGTCTGTAACACTAATATGCAATTTATTGGCGTCAATTTCCTCGCTTATGATAATAGGAATAGATGGTTTGCCATCAGAGGCCTCTATTGCATTTTGAAAAAGGTTGGTAAACAGGCGGTTTATTTGGGTTCTGTCAGCATTTATTAACGCAGCCTGTTTAGGGGGGTGATAAATGATGTCCAACCTGGTATTTGCGCTATATAAGTTGATGAGTAATCCTAATAATTCATTTACATCAAACACTTCAACCTGTAAATTTCCTATATTGGCAAACTGGGAGAAGTCCGAGGCTATTTTTGCAAGCTGATCTATTTGTTCCACAAGTGTTGATGATACTTTTCTGGAAAGCGCCTCTACGTTTGGATTTTTATCCTGGATAGCTCTTTGAAGGTATTGTATGCTCAGTTTCATGGGAGTTAAGGGATTTTTAATTTCATGCGCTACCTGCCTTGCCATCTCGCGCCATGCTCCTTCTCTTTCGCTTTTTGCCAATGCCTGTGCACTTTCATCAAGCTTCTTTACCATTTTATTGTATTCTTTTATCAGCGCTCCGATTTCATCATTTGTATTCCAAACAATTTCTTCATTAGCCCTTCCCAAATTTATATCTTTCATTTTACTTGCTATAAGTGTAAATGAACTGGTTATCCGGTTAGTTAATAATACCGAAATGGCTCCTGCAATAACAAATATGAATGCATTCAGATTGATTAGTGTAACAAGAAAATTAGATATCTCCTGGTTGAGCTCTCTCTGTGTATTAAGATAAGGAATATTAAGATAAGCATAAGGTTCGCCCAATTCGTCTTTTATTGGTATGTATATGCTTAAAAAGGGAAAAAGGCTGACCTTTTCATTTTGTATAACTTCTATATTATTATTATAGTGAAGCTTGTAAAAGGCCTTCGGCTCCATCATCTGACTTAAAATTTGTTTTTTGTACAGGTAAGGCTGTGTAGAAACTTTAAGCATTCCATTTAAGTCATAAAAGTTAGCGTCTAAGCTGTGTATTTCTGAAATTTGTTTTATTGTCGACTCTAACCAACTGTTTTCGGTAGCCTGAGAATTTTTTAGAACGTCATCAAAAATTGAATGACTTGCTATTTGATTTTGCACCTCATTAGCCATAATTTCTATAGCTTTTCCCAGCCTGTCACGGTTAGTCTGGTTAAACCTGCCTATATAAAAAGAAATGGTTGCAATAGCTATTACCAGAAAAGAAAATAAACTGAGAAAAATAATGGCTCCTTGTATTTGCGTACGAAGGTCAAATCGCAGTTCTTTTTTAATATCCGCAAGGCGGAATTTATATTGAACTAATAATTGCCCAATCTGAAACAATACGACTATAAAAAGAAACAACCCAAATAAATAGGCGAATAACGTAATGGCCTCGAAAAAAACAGAGCCGCTTCTTACAATAATTACAAGCTTATTGTTACCTGCATTGTACCATAAAACACTTTTACCATTAACGTTCGTTTCATAAAATTCCTGTTTTGGATAATTTATTTTAGGGATACGTGATTTAAAATCAAAATCTCCGAAGTTGTTAATGATTTTACCTTTATTATAAATTGCATAAGCATAATTTACATTTAAATCTGTTTCGACATTTTCGACCTGTTTAAATAATTCCGGGTATAAGGCTTCACTTTTGTATTTTTTCAGTTCTGCGACTATAATAAAATATCCCTGTATATTTCCACGGGCATCAATTATATCTTTGTTATACAAGTAACTAAATTCATTCAACTCATTCTCATAATAATATAGATCCTGGCTGGATGTTATCTTGCTGCGGTTTTCTATAATGCTGCTTACTGCACCATAAGAAAGTGGGTCATCATTAAATAAAGGACGATAAAATTTGTCATAAGTATATAAGCGCGTATCATACTTATTAAGGTAGCCTGAAAAGTTTTCGTTAATAAGGCTATCTTTTAATGCTTTATTAGTCATTTCATTCTTGAAACGGTTGAAATGATTTGAGAGGAAATTGTTGTTGATATTAGTTATTCCTATACTCATCAAAGTTTCTGCTGAGGGGTCTGCCTGAACGGCCAACTTTTCGGCAGCCTGCTTTCTCTGGGCAAATTCTACATACCTGTTTTGGTAAATTATAAGGGCAGAAATACTTGCTGCAAAAAAAATAATCCATATTAAAAAAAAAGAAGACCTTAGGATAGGAACAAAAATGTCTTCTTTTCTGAATTCCATTATTAGAACATATACCAGCAGCCACAAAAGAACAATAACATTACTTAATGTTGTGACACGGCTAAGAGTTAGTGTTAAATAAATTAATCCGGCGGTGGCAATGATGATATAGCGGGCATAATTTGGAACATTGACAGATTTATAAATGAACAGTAAAGCAATATGGCTCAAATGAAAAAATGTCAGAATAATAAAGCACAGAATAATGCCACTTAAAAGCGAGTAAATTGTCAGGCTAAAAAAATTAGTTACATCAAATGATATCTTGGAGTCAATAATCAAACTTCTTATAACACCTGCTGCTGAAAATGAAAGAACAATCAAAAAGACAGATAAAATAGCCGTAATCCACCATCCCTTCTTTCCTTTAATATCAGATATATTTTTAAAAGAATTTATTGCAACAAATTTTATAAAACTTATCACCCAAAATAATAGTACAACATTGATAAAAAGGTCGCCTAAAGAAGGATGCAACTCATTTGATGCATAAATGGCCGGATCAAACAATGGCAGGTTTCTGAATTCAAAAGGGAACGGAAAATAATAACTCAGCAACCTTAATATAAAAACAGGAACAACAAGTACTGTTAATCCTTTTACCCAGGTTTTTGTCTGCACAGTTTCAAGGGCAGCAGCATTTATAAAAATCAATACAAAAATGACAGACAAAATGCGAAGGGTAAGCGACAATGCTCCAGGAGTTGTCTCTGGCACTCTTTTCTTTTCCTGTAGACCAAATAAAGGTTTCCCATTACCATTTTTTATATAAAACTTAGCATTTGCGGAAGCTATCTCATACCGCTTTCCGATATTACGATCAGTTGGAAACCCTGATTGTAAATAATTGTTTTTAAAAAAATAATTCCAGTAGATCGGAATAAGAGCTACAGTTACGACTTGTTTATTTTTTAGGTAAAATGTCTTTTTAATAAATTCGAATTGTCCGTTGGGATATACCGAAAAATATTTTCCATCTGGTTTTTCAAGGTCTCTGCTTTCGGGCAGAACCTTATTGTTGTTCCAAAAATGGAGCGATAGGTTTCTTTCGTTATTGTAACTATATGCAAAAAGACCTACATCTTCGCTTCCATATTTCAGCGCTATCTGCGGTTCTTTATTATTAATTATGATTTGGCTTAAAACTGTGGTATCGGCCGTAAAAACTTCAAATTTTTCCTCGCCATTTTGTAAGAATGTTTCTAACTGCTTTTGCACTCTGAGAGGAGAAGATGCATAAAACCAGTAATTGGAAAAAATAAAGGAAACTAAATACAGTAACACAGCTACAATCAATAGGTAGCCGTTTTTATAAAAAACGCTTTTTATGGTATTTCTCACTGGTTCCTTTTACGTTTAATTTCATTCCATAGCGTATCCATTTCGGCAAGTGACATTTCTGAAAGCAACTTATTCCTGAGTAAAGCTTCTTCTTCCATTGAAGTAAAACGGGTAATGAATTTTTTATTTGTTTTTTCTAAAACACCTTCAGCGTCGATCTGCAGAAAACGTGCATAGTTTATAAGGCTGAATAATACATCTCCAAATTCTTCTTCTATATGTTCTGTATCATTTTGTGTAACAGCTTCGTGCAATTCCTGTATTTCTTCTTCTACTTTTTTCCATACATCTTCTTTATTTTCCCATTCAAAACCAACCTGTTTTGCTTTTTCCTGTATGCGTGTAGCTTTTACTACGGCAGGCAAAGATTTGGGAACACCACTCAATAGAGATTTTTTCCCTTCTTTCATTTTAATCTGTTCCCAGTTTTTCTTCACATCTTCATCATTCTTCACTTTTATATCTCCATATATGTGCGGATGCCTTCGTACCAATTTTTCACTGATACCTTCCATTACTTCTTCGAGTGTAAACTTTTGTTGTTCGGCTCCGATTTTTGCATAAAAAATAATATGCAACAGTATATCTCCCAACTCTTCCTTTATACCTTTCCAGTCGTTATCGGTAATGGCATCTGTAAGTTCGTAGGTTTCCTCAATTGTTAACGGCCTTAATGTTTCTATCGTTTGCTTTTTATCCCAGGGACATTTTTCTCTCAGATCATCCATTATTGACACCAGCTTTGTAAAACTATTTTCTAAAGACATAGTAAAGTTTATAAATTAAATACAGATAAAACTAAAAATACAATAAACAGCAACGACATCACTACCGATGACATTATAAGCAAGAATAGATATTTTATAACTGTTTTCAAACGACCCTGGTCATAAAAATTTCTCAAAGATTTATATTGATACCATATAGTATAGATTAGAAGAGGAACTGTAAAGTTTCGCAGCCATGGCAAATAATTAACAGGCTCCATTTGTGAAATGCCCATTAGAATAAACAACAATATGAATAGGGCACAATACAAATGAACAGCATATATAACATGATCTACATAATAAAGCGCTTTGCTCTTATATAAGCAGCTTAAGCAATAAAGCAAACAAAGGCAGAGATACAAAAAGCAACTGCGGAAATGAATGACAGAATTTCTCAAAAAAGGCTTTAAAAAAACTCTTATCATTAAAATTATATTTAGATTGAATTTGAATAGTTTTCTTATAGTCCTTTTTCCCATCCAGCTATTCCTGTCTTTTTAGGGGAAAGAATTTTTGTACAAAGTCATACTATATTGCCCAAAAAGCATTAACAACTCTTTTTCTTTATAATAATTTAATTGAGACAGATGGGTAGTGTCTTTTGCAAGTTTTGAATATCCTGCTACAGCAATGCTATTTGCTTTGCCATTATTTTTCTTGTAAACTCAGGATTATCGATCTTTTTAAATTCGTGCTTAAAGCCTCTATTTTACGTGCTATTTTAAATTTTACTTCTACAGAACTTGTTAGTTCCGTTTCTTTTTCTCTGTATCAAATGATGGATTTATTATTAAGAAGAAAAACAGAAAAAAAAGCAGAGACACATACATGAATTTTTATAGGGTTCAACTATCTCATCCTTCCTCCTGTTATATATTCCCGTGATAAAAATCCTGGTTTTAAAAGTAAATATTTTACTTTGCTGAAAAAGTTTTCCGTCAAAGCGAGTTATGTCATAAACCAAGTGTGTAAGCAGGTGCCGGAAAGATTCTTTAGGCTCAACATTTTCCTGGCCATAAATCAGGTAAAACCGTCAGCGATAGTTCCTTAATCTGCCAGAAGGGAAAATAAAAGTACTTGCTTTTGCACCCACCTTGCCCGCCTTTATCTCTCCATAATACTTCAGGATCCCATACTTTTTTGCAGTCAGGTGTTTATTTCGATTGATCTTTTTATAGGTGCTTTTCCATAAAGTCTTTTAGGGATGTGCCAATAATATAGCTCCAGCCTTCTGCAAAACTTTCTGCCGCAAAATCGGGGTTGTTCATTGGAAAAGTTTTCAAACCTTCGTGTGTGAGCTTTAATCTTGTTGTATCTCCTCCTGCAAATAATTCAAAAGTTACAAATGAGTTTCCTTCATAACCTTCGTACCGCCAACTATAGCTAAGTTTTTTCTTCGGTATCACTTCTGTTATTTTACCCAGATGCACATATTTTCTTCCTTCATTTCCCGCCGTAAACTTAAACTCAAAACCTACTTCCGGTTCGAATTCTGCAATATCAAAATACCACTGCTTCATTTCATCTTTGTCTGTAATGGCTTTCCAGACTCTTTCTACAGGTGCATTTAAAGTTCGTTCAATTAAAAATGGTTCTGTTTCCAATGTCTTAATTTTTATAGGAGAAGAGTTTTTATATACCGTTTCAATCACTTTTGGGCTTCTTTGTCTTTCGTAAAGATTTTATTGAAACAATTGCCGGTTTTAATTTGGAAAGAATATTTATTATTTTAGAACAGGCAAAATAATCCTGCTTGCTGCACTTTGATTATGGTAAATGCTGATGTTTGATTTTCTGAAGTCAGAAGTCTTTGCATGATAAATGTCTGTGAATTGTTGCGGATTTCGATCAACGAGCGGAAACCATGAGCTCTGAATTTGAATCATAATACGATGTCCTTTTTTAAAAGTATGAGCAATATCTCCTAACTCATATTTTACTTTTTCTATTTTTCCAGGTGTAAAAGCTGTTGGCTTTTCAAAACTATTCCTGTATCGCCCCCTCATGATTTCGCCGTGAACCAACATCTGGTAGCCGCCAAGGGGATATTTAACTACTGCATTTGTATCAGCATAAATATCAACGTCATTATAAGATAGATAATCAGGAAAAACATCTATTACTTTTACCACAAAATCTGCGTCGGTAGTTGTAATGCTTGTCATAAGGTCTGCAACAATATTTCCTGTCACAGTAATAGGATCAGTTAATGTATCTGTTTGAAAAACCAATACATCCGGCCTTCTTGCTGCAAAGCGTTGGTCGTCGGTCATGTAATCTCTTGTTCTGCCAAAATGGACATCTTCAGTATAAGGAACAGGTTTCGTGGGATTACTTGTATATTCGCTAAAACCTTTACTGTTTATGGGTTTACTCCAGTTTAGCTTTCCATCATTTTGCAGATACAATTCTTTATCTGTTTTTTCTGCGGGCGGCCATTGTGAAAAAGCTTTCCATTCATTAGCCCCGCTAACAAAAATGTTGGCCTCAGCAATTTTAGACACGTCATTTTTTCCTTTTAGAAAATGATTAAAAAAAGGAACTTCTATATTCTGCTGGTACCATTTTGAAGTATTACTGCCAAACTCAATATTGCCTAGATGTGTGCCATTATTACTTGCCCATTGCCCATGATACCACGGCCCCATTACCAGTTTATTAAATTCTTTACCGGGGTTATTTTGTTCTGCTGCTTTATATGCATTCCAGGCACCCCACTTATCTTCTGCGTCAAATAAACCGCCTACCCACAACATGGCCGGTTTTAAATTTTTTGTGGCATTCCGTGCGTCACGGGCCTTCCACCAGTCATCATAATTGGGATGATCCATTACATCTTTCCAAAAGGCAACACTGTCACCTAACAATTTTGTAAGATTCGGTAATGCTCCTGTTTGCAAATAAAAACTATAATTATCATGAACAGGATAACCGACAGACCTTGCAGGTATGGAAGTAGGGCGGGGGTGAGGCTCACCAAAACCATGACCCAACGCGGAATAAAAATGAAAGGCATCCATCTGAAAAAAAGCTCCGTTATGATGAAAGTCATCACCAATAAACCAGTTGGTGACAGGCGCCTGCGGGCTGACTGCCTTTAATGCGGGATGATTACTGGCAGCAGCCATTGTTGAATAAAAACCCGGATACGAAATGCCAAATACACCAACATTGCCATTGTTATTGTCAAGATTTTTTACAAGCCAGTCAATAGTGTCATAAGTATCACTTGACTCATCAATATCTTTATTCGTCTTTTTGTTTGCATTAAATGGCCGTACATTCATAAAAACACCTTCACTCATCCATCTGCCACGTACGTCTTGTCTTACGAGAATATATCCTTCTTTCAAATATTCTTTTATATAAGATTTCCATACTGGAGGAAATTTATCTTCCCCATAAGGAGCACTTGAATAAGGAGTGCGTGTCATTAAAATAGGGTGTTTCTCATTATTATCTTTCGGCTTTAGAATAGAAGTAAACAATTTTACACCATCACGCATGGAAATGTTCACCTCCTGCTTATTATAATGTTGTACAAACCATGCAGAATCTATATCCTGGGCCTTTAACAAAAAGGGTAAACATATCAGGCAAAGAGTAATGTAGCGCATCATAAGTTTTTGATGTTTTTTTGAAAGTACTCTATAAAAATTAGAAATAGGGAAAGTAGTAAAGAAATTTTTAATGACTTTCGATTTTCAATTAGAATTTTAATAAAGAGAGAATAAAATATAAAAGGGGATAAAACCCTGTTAGGTTATACCCCCTTTTTTTAACTATAAATAGCGTAATCTGCCATTATAATTGTTCAAAAAACTATATCAATTTTTTAAATAGTACAATTAATAATTACTTCAAGCTTAGCAAAAAACCGATAGTAAAGTTAGCATCCCAGTCAAAAACAAAAGTATCAGTCTTGGTTGCATCAACAAGTCCCTTGTATATGTTGAGGCCTGATGCCATTTTTTTATCTGTAGCTTTATAGGTGCCGGGTGCGTTTAATACAGTATATCTTTCGTTGCCGTTTCGGGTTTGTTTTGCTAATGTAAAGGGAACACCTCCAAGTATAAAACCAACATTTCGTTTGCCTTCCGGTATTTTGGCTGCCTGACCCTTCACTTCATTGTACACTGCCTCATCAGACGTATCATGTTCATAATATTTTGCTCCCGGAAGTTCCATAGCCTTTAGGTTTGTGCCTTCCTGCCAGGAAATTTTTGTATTACCGGAACCAATGTCAACCAGAAATGAATTGTCCTGAAAGGAGGGAGGCACGGTTGCTTTTAATGCGTACTTTCCTTCCTGTGCCGGAGTCACTAAGTTTACAACATAACCCATTTTTTTTAGTTCATTAGATATGATAGCTGTCTTAGGTTCCTTCTGTGCACCGGAAGATATAACAAAGTGCATATCATTTTTCGACACCCCTTTTTCAAACATTTGCGCCAGATATTTCTTCAGTCCTGCCCGTATATCTTCAGTAGTAGCAAGTCCTTCATACGCCAGCGACTCCCCAAAATCTTTTGACACTATTTCCCAACGGTTCTCATTATCCATATTAATTACAAATGAATTAAAACCGGTTGCTCCAACCTCTACTACGCCTCTCAGCTTGCCGTTTACAGGTTTTTCGGGTGTATAATCAAATGTGCGGCTTTCTGTCTTTGCAGAAGTATTAGTGGACTTTGTTTGTTCATTACCCGGAGTTGATCCTGTGTTATCAGATTTAGCATCGCCTTCGCTGCCGCTGACATTGGTAGTTGTGGCCGAAGGGTCGGCTGCTGTATTTTGAGGCAGATACTTTCTTATAAGAAAAAAGGCTAACACACCTAATATCAGGAATATGGCAATTTTGCCGCCTGGCTTTATTTTCATTTTGTTTGATTGTAATTATTATTAATTGAAAGTTGATAGTTGAAAATGTAATTTATTTTTTATTGAAAATATCAAGATATTTATTTTTATTTTCTATAGTAGTGGCACTATCTATGTTAGCTGCCGAAGTTTGAATAGTATCAGTATAATTGAATGTTCTGTCAACGTCTAATTGCGTTGCTGTTTGTGCCGCAATAGATACTTTGGCCGCATCTTTCAAATCCTGTGCATTCATTGCCTGTGACGTGATCTGGATGGCTGATTTTATTCCGCCAATTTTATTGGCAACATCCTGTCTTATCTTTTGTATAGCTACGTCTGCATCACTGTTCAGTTCTGTATTTCCTGTAAATGCTTTCATTGCTTTTGCCATAGTTGCAGAAGCAGTGGTTACGGCATCATATTTTGCCTTTTGTATCTTAATGGTATTCTTAGAATTTAACAAAGCCACTCCCGATTTGCGGTAAGCTTTATCTGCAAATACCACCAGGTTTTTTACATCATTTGCGACAGGTTTTACAGAGTCGATAAAATCTTTTGAATTACTAAAATTGGTTGAAGATGTTTCCAAAGCAAGCTGCGTATCAAAATCATCAGGATTTTTTTGAAGCCTTGCCTGGCAAATTCTTACCTCCTCCTGCGCCTGTCTCAGGTTTTTTTCATTTTCTTCCAGTTGCAGGTGCAGAGAAGACTCCTGGGCTTTTAGTTTTTCGCCATGAAGTCGTAGCTGTTCCCTGTCCTTTTCTGCCTCCTCCACCTGCAGATTTAAAATGTTCCAGGGATTCATTTCTATAGCCCAGCCCAAAGTTCCCTGTGCAATAGCTTCTGAAAAATACCTGAGACCTCGCCAGAATTTTTTATTGGTTAGGATCATCAGCAGAAAAATTGCTACGGCTATACCTATAACCAATTGTACCGTTCCCCAGACTACTGATAACAGAAAAGGAAGTATATACATATAGAACAATACAGCGAGTACGCCAAGAATGGCGATAGTTAATATTGTTCCCCATGTTTTTTTCGGGTCGCCTTTCGGCAGCTCAAAATTTGATTTTATAATTTCGTTTGCCATTGGTTTTGTTTTTTTTTTAATTTGTAATACTGCTCTTTTTAAAAGTATTGGTTAATCTTTTGCAACTCATCCTGAATCTCTTTCTTTTTTTCCTCACCAACACTGATGAATGCAATTTTATTAGTATTTAGCTTCTCTTTGTTTTGTACAACCTGCTGCGACATTTGTGTCATTTCCTGGTTGAGTGCCGATATTTTATCATTTAGTGCCTGCAATTCTTCTGCCTTCTTTTGCAAAAGCTGTTCCTTCTGCTCCACGTCGGCCTTATATTGCTGGTTATACGCATCAGAAAAACCTTTCAGATCCTGGTCAATTAGCTTAATGTATTCTTGTCCGGTTGTTACAAGCCGCTCTTTTGTAAGCCCCGTTCTTTTCAGCACATTAAAAGCCGTCTTGTATTTCGTACCTTCATCGGTTATAGCTTCCACATCTACTTTACTGTCTATAAATTCTTTAAAATCCGTTCCCTGGAACATCGGGTTTTTAGCATTTGCTTCTTCAATTAAATTTTCAAAATACTTGTGATAATCATTGAGGGGAGCAGATTTTGCCGCCCCTGTTTGCTGGTAAGTTGCTGCAGGGGAGGCAGCAGCTGTGTTATTGCCGGTATTGGTATATTCCGCATTATCAGGTACACTCGCCTTTTCTTTTATATCGCTCTTTTGCTGCAATTTACTTTCTTCTGCAGAAACCTCATTGTCCTCTTCAGGATTAAAATCTACAAAAGGTTTTAAAATATTTTTGAGAAAGCTCATATTTTTTTATTAAAATTAAATAATAATTATTCAAAGTAAAAACGTATAAAGGTAATCACTTTGCTTTTCTTAAAATGTTTTTTAGTTATACTCCGTGCACGGTACATGATGCATAGAAAATAAGGTTTGTGTTGAACCAGCAGTATCAAAATAAAGAGACATGGTTACGACGCTCATTCATCAGCAGTAATTCTATTAAAAAAGGAGTTATTGATTTTTTGGGTTAAAAAACTTAATTTTCCTTATGCAAAAAATTATACTTCGTCTCAACCTGCAGGAACATAGAGGAACCGAACGCATTTTTGCGCATTGTCCTTATTATACGCCGGTAAATCAAATACTCAAAGAAATACCTGGTGCTAAATACAGCAATACCAACAAAAGCTGGCATCTGCCGCCAGTGAAAGAAATAGTGCAGATTCTGGCTGAGAAAGTAAAAGATGTAGCTGAGTTGGATGTAAAGGAACTAAGGAAGCAACTGATAGCAAAAAAACAATTGCCCGCCATAGTAAAATCTCATACTGATAAGCCTGACATCAGTTTGCTGTGCACTGCAAACAAAGAAGCGCTTGACCGTTATATAGAAACCCTTGTTTTAAAGGCCTACTCTAACTCTACGATAAAAACATATAGAAACGAGTTTTTTCAACTGCTGAAAGAACTGAAGCATGTTCCTGCTGAGTCGCTTGCTATAGAAAAAATTAAAAAATATATACATTATTGTTATGAAAAATTGCAATTATCTGACGCAACAGTATATAGCCGTATTAATGCTTTAAAATTTTATTACGAAGAAGTTTTAGGAAGGGAAAGGATGTTTATAGAAATGCCGAGACCGAAAAGGCGATTGATTTTGCCTAAAGTTTTAGGAGAAAACGAATTGGCAAGGCTGTTTAATGCTGTCTCTAATCTAAAGCACAAAGCAATATTATTTACAGCCTACAGTGCAGGTTTAAGAGTGTCAGAGGTAACGACGCTGCAACTAAACCATATAGACAGTGATCGCATGCAGATATACATAAAATGTGCAAAAGGAAAAAAAGACAGGTATGCAGGTCTGAGTCCTGTTGTGCTGGATGTACTGCGGGCATATATAAAACAATGCAAGCCAAGACCAATAAAATATGTTTTCGAAGGAATGCAACCCGGCATTGCGTATTCTGACAGATCTGCGCAGAAAGTGTTTGAAAATGCAAAAAACATGGCACGGATTACTAAAGAAATTACATTTCATGGCCTGCGCCATAGTTTTGCCACTCACCTGCTTGAAAAGGGGGTGGATGTAAAATACATCCAGGAACTTTTAGGACATTTTAATATTAAAACCACTCAAAGGTATTTGCATGTGCGGAAGGAGCAGTTAGTAAATATTGTAAGCCCCTTAGATGACCTTTATAAAAAAGGCGGAATACAGTTGTAGATTGCTTGCCGCAACGACAATCAAAAAATGCGAAAAATAAATAGTTGTAATTCAATGTCTTATTTTTTTTGCTGAATTCATCAAGGTGCGTATATTAGCGTGTTGGCTGTAACCGTAACAAGACACCTCACATTTCAATTTTTTTAAGGCTAAACAATGACTACTCAAGAAATTTTAAACACTGTAGGACAATTTTCGGATTTTGATATAGTCCTTTTTGAAAAATTTTCTACCAGAAAAATCTTGAATAAAAATGATATTCTATTGAACGAGAAGGAAGTTTGTAAATCTGTCTTTTATATTTTATCAGGTTCCTTTTTTCAATTTCAATCAAACGAATTGACAGAAAGCATAATTGACTTGCACTTACAAAACGAATGGATGTTCAACCATCAGAGCCTCATTGGACAAACTCCTTCAAACACAGCTATAAAAGCGTTTACAAAATCAGAAGTTTTAGAATTAACCTTAAGCAGTTTTCATAGCTTGATTTCTAAATCACAAAGCTTCTTGCAACTAAACAGAATTTTTAATCAAATAAATAACAGAATATTTCTTTTTGACAACTCACTAAACCCAGCACAAAAGTACAACTACATCAAAGAAATGAAACCACATGTAACACAGCAATTTCCAATCAAAATGATTGCTTCATTTCTTAAAGTTGCACCGGAGACATTAAGCAGAGTAAGAGCAAACTATTCAATTTCCTGATTTCAGTCAAGTGCAACTAAAGAATTAATTACCATTTTTGCACAAAAAAATTATGCTAACAGACATTAATCCCAAACTTCCAATGCGTGACAAAGCTATCACGAGAGATTTTTATGTAAATAAATTAGGCTTTAAAGATATTGGAAGTGCTGACTTTGATGGTTATTTAATAATTCAAAAAGACAATATTCAAATTCATTTTTTTGAATTTAAAGGGCTTGACCCAAAAGAAAATTATGGACAGGTTTATATCCGTACAAATGACGTTGACAATTTGTATCAATCAATGTTGGACAATAAAGTAAATATACACCCAAATGGAACTTTACAAGCAAAATCTTGGGGACAAAAGGAATTTGCCCTTCTTGACCCAGACAACAACTTGCTTACTTTTGGACAAAGCATTTAGAGTGAAAGAGAACGGCTACAGCCAACAAAAGTATTTGCAAAAGCAGGGCTGGACAATGTAACATCAGCTATGTGCAAGCATCAGCAGTGGTTCGGGCTGACATTTATAAATTTGGCTTTTAGTTGTTAACTTCAACTTTATATTTTCAATTGGGCATTTGTACCGGGCTGGACGTTCAATGAATTCCCTGCCTTCGCAAATACTCGACCGTTGGCTGCTACTTTTTCCTGTTGGAAAAATGCTTCAATTTCTGCGGGAAAAAACGCAAGATTTTTTAATCTTTTTAAAAACTTTCAGTTGAAAAAGATTTTTTATTTATCTTATTGACCGACTTGTTTTTGAACTTTTGCTTCAAGATTTTAAGATTTCTGTAAAGCAATATTTTTTTATCAATTTGCTTTTTTTGAACAAATTATATGAGCTTTTATAAAATTTATCAACAAACCAAAGTATTCGATTTGGACAAAAACCATTAAAAATTGTTCGTTTCTTCAATTAGCTTTTTCAGTTTGTGAAAAGTAAAGCAGCAGCCAACATTAAGAGGAGTAGACGAAAAGCCCCAAAACGAAGCCCCGATAAGAACGACTTACCGGGGCTTTTTGTTCTACTCCATGTTGACCGAAGCCGGCGCAACCTTAGGGTGCAAAGTAGCAC
>JAABUN010000859.1_pt1 | contig 74482 bp, 7 predicted proteins | sample 5559311 | NCBI WGS metagenome assembly JAABUN01 (sample SAMN10711877, study PRJNA513370) | rock metagenome | isolation source: Antarctica rocks | place: Antarctica: Victoria Land, Siegfried Peak sud | reverse complement strand
CTTAGCCGTACCTAGGTAGTCCCTACGGTATAGTAGTAGGTAGTAGAGGCCTAACCCGTATAGAGATACGTGGATATTAGCCTTCCTACCTAATAGTCTATAAGCACGCTAGGGCCGCTGGCCTCCTTACCTAGTAGTGCCTAGCACTAATAGACTAGTAGGTAAATACTAGTTCTATTACCTCCCTTTACGTATATACCCTCCCCGTCACGGACGTTATAACCGGAACTATAAGAGATTATCTATTATAAGGATTTATCCGTTACGCTAAACGGATTAGATTAAGAATAGCCGGTAGAGATAGAAAAGAGAAAGGGGCTAGGCCCTAGATAAGGAAAAGGAGTTTTACTTATAGACGAAACTTTAATGTAATAGGTAATAAACCCGACCCCTCTACTACCTCCCTAGTAGTAGGCCTGCTAGGGGGGGGAGGGAAGGAGCTATAAATGGTTAAGAGAACCGTAATTATCAGGTAGAGTTTTTATCCTTATAATAGGGTTTCTCCCCGAATAATATATACGTAATATATACCCCTAAATAGCCTACCCTTATTAGCTTTTTAGCTAGTATAGGAGTATAATTAATTAATTAATTAATTAATTAAGTATTTAATATTAATTAATCTTATTAATATTTTATTAATTAATAGAAGTAGATAGTAGTTTTTAATTATAATCTTATTAAGTACTTTATAATTAATATATAAATATAATATTCTATCCTTTTTTAATATAAAAAGAATTAATATACTTATTAAACTTATAAAATAATAAGTCTACCCCTTTTTTAAAGCCTACTTAAGGTACTCCTTTAATATATATAACTCTTTCTCTAATAAGTTATAAAGTAGATTAAAGGGAGGTTCCTTATTCTCCTTTATATTAATTATATAATTATATTATATATAGGCTAGTAGTACCCTAGTATTCTTAGTTAAAAAGATATCTTAAAATTCTAGAGGGAGCTTAATTTTAAATAGTAGGCTTTTATTACCTACTTTAAAGTATATTATAATAAATATAATATTATTAAGCTACTCTTTTAAGGCTTTAATAATATTTATATACTCCTTAATATTACTTTCCTTAATAAGGAATTACTAGTTTTATATAAGTTAATTTACTTAGAGATTTTATTCCTCTAATTATAATTACTTAAGGTAGAAGTTATAATTAAAGTTTATTATTATATAAAAGGCGCCCTTATAATATTATATAATATTAATAAAATTAATAAGTTTAATTTTTCTTATATAAGAACTTAGTAATAATATTAAGTTCTTAATTTTATTATATAAGGTATTACTAGAGTTAGGGTCTATTTTTTTAATCCTACTCCTTTATTAAATATATATTAATTTAATTAATATAATAAATTCTCTTTATAAACTCTTAAGCTCTATTTATATTATAATAATAATTTATTATATCTACTTCTTCCCTTATATTATAATAGTAGATATAATTATAATACTTAAGGGTTTTTTAAATTTAAGCTTTTTTAGCTAGCTTATTATTAGATATCTTATTAATTATAAGCTTATTAATTATAATACTTATAACTATTAATTTTATACTCTAATAATCCTTAGTTATATATCCCTTCTCTTAATAATTATAATACTTAATAGTAGAAAGGTTAGGCTTAGGCCTTTAAGAAAGGTATAATAATACCCTAATAGTACCCCTTTTATCTTACTTTATATATAAGCTATTATCTCTTTACCCTTAGAAATTTCCTCTTCCTCTTTAAGGATATTAACCCTTAGTAGGAGTATTATCCCTTTAATCTTTATATATAAGTAGTATTATATAAGGCTCTAATTAAGTTATTAATATAATAAGAGTATCCTTTATCTCTAGGATATTAAGTTATAATATAAGTTAATTATAAAGATTTTTATATAATTTATTTAAAAGGTTATTATAAGTATATACTTTATTAATAACTTAAGTTATCTTTTTAACTTAATAAGGTAATTTATAAAGTTTATAATCTTTTAATATTCCTTTTACTTAACTTTTAAGTAGTATTTACTAGTTATAAGGTATTAATTTTAAAGATCTTTTATTTAATTTATTAGGAAACTATTAAAGTATTCCTAGGACTATTTATCCTTTAATATATCCTTTATATACTTATACTATATAGCTTTAAGGTCTAGGGCTATATATTATAACGCGTATTAGATTTTTATAAAGTTATTAAAAAAGTAGGCTATATTTATTTTAATAATATTAATTATATTATTAAACTATTCTTAATATTTTTATATTAACTTCCTATTATATATATATAAGTCTTATAACCTAAGAATATAAATTATTATAAATATAATAGCGGTAATAACAGGCGAACAAGCGTACGTGTAAAGACTACAGGTAACGCACCAGGCGTTATATACGAACTTACAGGAAGGGGACGGAGGAGGTAGTAGAAGTAGTAGTAGGAGGGAAGTAAGAGGGGAGGCTCTTAGGGTCGTGATTACAGGACCCCTAATACTACTAAAGTCCCCGGAAATTAGGGAGAAAGAGTAAAGGAGATAAGGCTAAGAAGGTTAAGATATTATAGAGTCTATTATAAAAGTAAGGGATATAATCTAGGCGATCTAGAGTCTCTAGTTTAGGGAGATAATAGAGGTAATATAGGGCGTTACTTAAGTCGCCCTTTATATTATAATAGGAGGCTTTAAGGCTACGGAGGTACGTATTACTAAGCTAGAAACGCGTTTAGAAAGAACGGGGAGGGATAGAAACGCGTTAGTAGGGTGTAGTAGGGGGTTATAGGCCTAGGTAGCTGGAGCTAGTATAGGGACTAGGTCCTAGTAAAGCCCGGGCCTAAGGATAGGACTGGGCCTAGGGGAGGCGCGAGGTAGCTAGCTACTTAAGTAATTAGATATTCGGAGGATAAGGGAAGTAGTAGTACGATTTAGAGATAAAGAAGGCTATAAAAAAGCGAGTTAGATAAAAAAGGAGGAGCTAATTAAAAGCTTTATAAACCCGGTAAATATAGTTATAAAGAATATTATTAATACCTATACTAGAGGTATAATAGACGTAGTACTATAAACGGCGACGGTTAAAGGGCGTAAGGCCCTTAAGAGAATATAAGAGTAGGTAAGCGTAGCCTACCCCTTAGTAAAGGTAGTAAGGAAGACCTTCTACGTGGCGGTTAAAGGGGCGTGTATAAACCTCCTTAATAATAAGGAAAAGGAGAAGGGGCTAGCGAGGATTAGGGAGGATAATATTATTACCTACCTAAATACTAACTTTACTAGTTTTAAGTAGGTAAAATATACGGCGAGACTAAGGTAGGATAGGAGTAAGAAGACCTACTTAACTCTAATTATCGGGGTAGCGATACCGGAGGCGGTGAACCGCCTAGTTTAAGGAGGGATAGCTCTTAGTAGTAGTCTCTTAATCTATAAGAGATAGGAGTAAGGAGTAGAGATAAGATAATACTTTAACTACTATAAATATAAACACTTTACGCGAGAGTATTAAAGGGAGAAGAGGTACGGCTATTATATAGGTAGTTATAACTTAGCGGACTATATTATAGGCGAAGGAGTAATAATATATACTACTTATAAAGGAGGCTATAAGGCCTAGAGTAAGGACTACCTAGTTAGGTAAAGGGAGTACTAGAGAGTAGTATAAAGACGCTAGACTAGGCCGGCGTTTTATAACACGTAGGGCTTACAGGGAACTAATACTTATAGCGAAGAAGAGATAGACGCAGATAGTTTTAGGGTAGTCTAAGGTATATTAAGGAAGAGGAAGTCACCGATATAAGCGGAAAGGGAACTACTAGACCTAGCCCCTCCTTAATAAAGAGGGCGGCCAACTATAATAGTCTAAATAGCCTGAAAGGAGGTAGGATAACAGGTCCTCCCGCTATCCTAAGGGGTACCTGGGGTCGAGGTTACCCTTAGAGGCGCTTAGGCTATAAATAATTAAATAGTAGTAGACTCTAGCCTTATACCGATTATATAATAGGATAACTACTTAAGATCCTATAATATAATATATAAAAAGAAAAGGACGGCGTATAAATACTACTCCTAGAAGATATTAAAGTCTAGTAAATAGATATCTTAATAATATAAGAGCTATAAACTAACCTAAGGACTAAGTCGACGTATAACCTATCTTATAATAGGTTCTACCTAGATTATAAAGTTAAGGAGAATACTCGGGTATACTTCTATATTAATAAAAGAGTTAATATAGAGAGCTAGGAGGTAGACTTCTTAAGCGGCGACTACTACTCGTTAAAAGTCAGCTTTAGGAAAGGGTAATAGGGAATATAAGCGGATAATATTTAAATATATAATATTTATAACCCCTCTCTAATAACGTATAAGTTAAAGGATAGCCTAATAATAATCCCGCTAATAGTAGAGGCCCTAAAGAGGCTAGGGGAATATATCCTCCTCGGGGACTTTAATCTCTACTATCCCTAATAGAATAATAAAGGGAGAAGTATATACCACGTTATAATAGATATATTACTAGGTAAAACGAGTAAATATAATATAAAAGTCGCCCTACTAGAGGGTATAATAATATAACGGGGGAGAGGTCTAAAGTTAATAATCGACCTAGTCTTTACTACTAAGGGTACTACTAATATACTCCGAAACTGCGGCCTAAGGGCAGACCTCTAGTATAAATCTAACTACCTCCCGGTATACACGGAATTTAAATGGAGCTAGGAGAGCTAAACCCTAGTCTAGAGGAGGGCGTAGAAGATACTTAAAGATAAGGAGGTCGTTATAAATATAAGGAACGGGGCCTAGTAGCTTAGACTTTCTCTAAGGCTTCCCTAGATTAGATCCGCCGGCGAGGCGGACGAGTACCTAGGGTAGATACTAGATAGGTTCTAGGCTATTATATAGGAATATATTTTATAAGCGAAGCTATCTAGTAAGGTAAGGTCCTTTTATAACTCGGCTTATAAAGATATAACGTAAAGGGCTAAATGGGAACTAAAGGCCTACTACTAGTACCGTAAGACGGAGATAAGGGAGACTCTAAGAGAAGCGGAAAGGGCGAAGGTAGCTATAATCTAAAGAGAGAAAACCCTCTACTTCCGGCGGGCTATATACTAGGCCTTAGAAGACCCTCGTAGGGTATAAGTACTAGCCTAGTAGGAGAAGAATAAGAGTATATCGCTAAGAGCCCTACCTAAGTTCCCCTCCCTAAGTAGATAAGACGGGACGCTGGCGGCTACCTTTAAGGAGAAGGTAGAGCGCCTTTAAGAAACCTATTTCCTAGTTCCTTTAGGGGCAGATTTAGAAGATATTACTAAGGTAGAATACCTAAGCCTGATACTAGGGGAAGGGGATCTAACGGAAGTAGAAGTTTATAGCTTTATAAAGAGACTATTATAGGATAAGGCTCCTAGGATAAATAGGATTTTAAATAGGTTCCTACGCGCCGTATATTATAAACTAGAGGAGGAGATCTACTATCTCTTCTAGGGGTGCTTTAAGATTAAATACTACCCCCGGAAATTTAAGGAGGCTAATATAGTAATCTTAAAGAAACCGTAGAAGGAGAACTATATTAACCCTAAGTCTTATAGGTTAATTACCCTCTTAAATACCTTAGGAAAGATATTTAAGACGGTAATAACGGCTAGGCTTAGAGATTACGCGGAGGCTAATAACCTCCTTCTAGAAGAATAGATAGGTATAAGGTAAGGGAGATTAGTAGAAACCGCGCTAGAAATAATTACTAACGCAGTTTATATAGTATAAGGAATAGGGAAGAGGAATATAATAAGCCTCCTTTCCTTAGATATCGCCGGAGCCTTTAATTATATCTTTTATTCCAGGCTACTCTATATAATAAAGATAAAGAGAGTCCCTAAGAGGATAGTATATTAGATAGCAAGCTTCCTTATAAAGAGGGCGACTTTAATTACCCTCGGTAGGAAGACGAGTTAGATAGAGTTAGTAGAGATAGAGATCCCTTAAGGTTTACCTATCTCTCTAATATTATTCCTATTTTTTTAATACTCCCCTAATTAAGGAGTATAAAAAGCTAAAGCTATTAATTTAAGTCGGCGGATTTATAAATAACGTCTATCTACTAGCTTATAATAGGAGTATTAAACGGAATTATAAAGTTTTAGATAAAGCTTATAAGGTATACTTATAATAGGCGAAGACTTATAAAGCCTCGTTTATATTAAAGAAGTACGAGCTTGTTTATATAACCCGTAGAATAAAGGGTATAAAGATAGACGTAATAATTAAGCTTAAGGGAATTAAAGTTAAACTAAAGATATTAATTAAAGTCCTAGGACTTATATTTAATAATAAGCTAAATTAGAACGTATACTTAAGGAAGGTATAAGCTAAGATAGATAACTAGATTTAGGCGCTCTACTACGTCGCCGGCTTTATATAAGGCGCGATTCTACCGGTTAGTAGGCTTATATACGCGGTAGTAGTAAGACTTATAATAACGTTCGCGGCGCTAATATAGCATAGCCTAAGAATACCCCTAGGGTAGTAGGGAAGTATATAAAGACCTTAATAACGATCTAGAATAAAGGACTACGTAAAGTACTAGGGGCGTATAAGGCTACCCTAATTCCGGTCTTTAAAGTAGAGGCGGGAATCCTATTAATAAGAGACTTCTTTAATAAGGCCCTACTACGGAGTAAGATCCTTTAAGGGATATATAAGATAGTCCTAAGAGGGAACGCGAAGATTAAGTCTCGGTTATAACTAAAAAGGGGTAGGAGGCTACGCCCTCCGCTACCCCCGTTAGCTAAGAAGGAGTCTTAGGCGAAGTAGTTATTAAACGGGGTACTTAATAACCTAATATTATAGAAAAGGATACTAACCTAGTAGGAAGGCCGGTAGTAGGGCCGGTAGCGCCACTACTAGCGGGGATTAGAGGGCCGAAATACGAGCCTAGTATAGAAGGGTAACCTAGTAGAGGGGAGATAGGACCTTTATAAGGGCTTAAAGAAGCCGGAGAGCTTTATAATAGTCTAGTTATATACGGATAAGATTAGGTTTAACTACTTCTTATTTATTAAGAAGGTTCCTAGGATCCTAAGTCCTAGCTACCCGTATAAGGTAGCGAGGTAGACCGGTAAATACGTCCTACTATTCTATCCTAACTATTATACTAGTAGGAGTTAGATATTACTAGAGGCTAGGTCGGAAGATTATAATACTATTCTCTTATTACTAATAGGGATAAAGGCGGCGGCGAGGTAGTTAACTAGGTCAGGTACCCTCTACTAGTTTATACTAGTAAAAGAGATATTAGTAAGAATTAATAGAGAGGAAGGGCTCCGCCTTAATTAAAGAGAAGAGAATATAGTTAATAAAACCTTGGTATTATAAACGGTAGACCCGACCCCTTAATATACCGCCCCGATGGTAGGCCTATTAGGGGGGGGAGGGAAGGAGCCGAATAATAGTATAGCCTACGGATAGTAGGTGGAGTTTTTATCCCTTAGCTAGGTTTCTCCCTGAACGATAGGTACGCTAGGCGTACCCCTTAAAAAGTCTACCCTTATTAGCTTTAGCTAGTATAGGAGTATAATTAATTAATTAATTAATTAATTAAGGATACTTTAATTCTAATTCTTTTATTAATAATAAGTAATATTAATAACCTACTTAGGTAGTATTATTAATATATATTTCCTACTCTAACTTTTATAAATATTATTATAGATCTTATATCTACTACCTCTTAAAGACCTTTTCTTTAAGTTCTTATATCTTTTATAATAGTACTTCTTAGGTTTTAGGTAGTAGGGACTAAGTTTATATATCTAATAGCTACCCCTAGATAGTTAATTATAATTATAATATATTTATTATTAATTAATTAATTAATTCTTAAGACTTACTTTCTCTATAAGCCTAGTCCCTTATATTTAGGCGGGTTACCTACGCTAGTTAATTAACCCTTTTACCTTATACTTATAATAACCCTTCTCTACTTATCTTACTAATAGTCGGGCTACTACCCCTAAATAGGGTAGAGTAATTAGAATATAAGGGTACTATATAATAATATAGCTATTAAGTATTATAAATAGTACGTATATATATATATATAGAACTCTCTATTCTTATAAATAGTAAGACTAATTACTACCCTTCCTTTTAAGGGGAATTCCCTCTTCTATATACTATAGGTAAAGGGGTAGCGTAGTACTACTACGTACTATAGACGCCACGTTAATAGTAGTACTATATTCCTAACTAGTCCTTATACCTTACTTATTAAAAGCTATTATAAAGGAAGTTAAAATGCCTATTATTAAAGAAGATAAAAATAATTATAAACTATTATAATTACCCTTAAATTATAATAATTCTAAGTTAAAAGCTAGTAAATTATTATTAAATATTTTTAATAATATTATTCTCTTTAATTTATAAGTTAAAGGTAATAGACTTATACCTTCTACTATAATATCCTTATCCTTAATCTCTTTATTAATAGAATCTTCTTAAGACTTTATAAAAAATATATTAAGCTTAATTAATTAATCCTTATTTAAAGTTAAATCCTTAGAGATAGACTCCTAGTAAAAACTTTAATTTAAATAGTAGGATTAATAGTAGTAGGAGTATAAGTAGCTATTATAATAAAGTTTAATTCTTCTTAATTAATTAAGTAGTTAGTTACTATTTAAATAAAGTACTTAATAATATACTTAAAGGAATAAGCTAGCTTAATAGTATTAGTCTTACTTATTAGGTTATAAGTCTAAATATAATATATAAAATACCCCTTTATAAGCTTTATTAAAACTTATATAAAAGAGGAAGATAAAGAAGTTTATTTCTAATTTTAGATAAATAAATATTAAGGTAATTTTATTATAAAGAGACTTTAAATAGGTTATAAAATCTATAATATCCTTATATTAATTAAAGTCTAGCTTAAGTAGCTAGTAATATAAGTTATTTAAGGTATTAAAGCTTATAAGTTTATTATTAATCTTAAAGGCTTCTTATAATATATTAAGTATTTTTAATATCCTTATAATTAATAACTAGATTATTACTTAAGTAGCTCTTAATAGTATTAATAGCTAATTTATATTTAAGCTCTTATTTAATTAACTCCTTAAAAGTAGATTTATAAGGTTTAATATTATTAATTATTAAATAATTAGGGATAGCTAGAATAATAGGGGTTATAACCTAGTCTACCTTATAAATTTTAAAAAGGTAGGTAGATATTAAATATTTAAATATTTTTAAAATTTATATTTAAAGCCCCTTTAATCCTTTAAGCTTTTTAATATAAAGTAGTAGGCTATTAGTCTTACTTATAATAAAAGTATTTTCTTTTAATATTACTTTTTATAAGGGTAAGTATAAGCTTTAAAGGGCTAATTTAAATTAAGTAGCTTTAAGTTAATAATTATATTAGAAAAATTATTACTATCTAAGGCTTTAAGGGATAATTCTTAAATAAAGTTACTTAAAGAAGGGGAACTATTAAAAAGGTATTAAAGTATATAATCTTAATTATTTTAATTAAATTATTTATATTTATATTACCTAGCTACTTTATTAAGTATAATATTATACTTTAAAAAATTATACTTAAAGATATAATAATTTTATTAAGTTTTATTCTACTATTACTTAAATTCTTTAATAGTAGTATTTAAGGGAAAGATAGGTAGCTAATATATTTATATTTAATTAGAAGTAGAGGAAGAGCTTATAAATAATAGGCTTAAAGTATTAAAAAATAAGGGAGAATTATTTAAAAAAAAATCTTTATTTAATAAAATTATAATAGGATTAAAAGATAATTATCTTAAAAACTTAAGGGAATTAAATACCTTTTATAATACTTATACCTTATAATCTTAATAATTATTATATTTTAAGGGGGCTAAGAGATTATATCTTATATTTAAAAAGGTTAAGAATTATTATAATAGGCTAATAATTTAATTCTTTTAACCCTTAACTTAATAGGAGGTACCTTATATTCGCTTTAAGATTTATAAGTAGTAGTAGTATTAAAGTATACTAGTAATTATTTAACTAAGATTATATTAACTATCTTATAAATAGTTTTTTAAAGTAGGTAAAATAATATTAATATTATTTTTACTTAATAGATTAAAGTTATACCTCCTTTTTTACTACCTTAATATATTTATCTTATTAAGTAGGCTAGTATTTTATATAAATAGAATTAATATTATTTAATATACTTAATTAATTAGTAGGTACTATTATTAATTAATTATACTCCTATACTAGCTAAAGCTAATAAGGGTAGACTTTTCAGGGGGTACGCCTAGCGTACCTATCGTTCGGGGAGAAACCTAGCTAAGGGATAAAAACTCCACCTACTATCCGCAGGCCATACTATTATTCGGCTCCTTCCCTCCCCCCCCTAATAGGCCTACCATCGGGGCGGTATATCGAGGGGTCGGGTCTACTATTTATAATACCAAGGTTTCGTCGACTATATTCTCTTCTCTTTAGTTAGGGCGGAGCTCTTCCTCTCTATTAGTTCTCGCTAACATCTCTTTTGCTAGTATAAACTAGTGGAGGGCGCCTGACCTAGTTAACTACCTCGCCGTAGGTACTATTATAAAGAGAAACTTAGTAGTATTAACTTCTTTAAAAGAATCTTAATAGCTAGAAAATTATAACTTTAAGCCTTAAGGCTTCCTTTAACTTTCTTTCTTTAATTAATTATTATATAATAAGCTTACTTATTAATTAAAGATTAAAGGTTATTTATAATAAATAGTACCTTATAATATAATATATATATAATATAATATACTTATATAACGCCCTAGACTTTATATACTTATTTGATAAGCTAGTAGGCTAAATAAGAGGTAATTTAAATAAATACCCTATATCTAAGCTTATAACCTATTAAAATAGTAGGAGTAAAATACTTACTTAATTAATTTATCTAAGATTATAAGAGTATTTATCTATATATACTAAGACTTTATACTTAGTTATCTTAGTAAACCTTCCTTACTAAGAGTATAATTTATATTATCCTCTTAAATATAATATATAACTAATATATTAATTAATTATACTCCTATACTAGCTTAAAAGCTAATAAGGGTAGGCTATTCAGGGGTACGTATTACGTACATGTTATTCGGGGAGAAACCCTATTATAAGAATAAAAACTCTACCTAATAATTACGGTTCTCTTAACTATTTATAGCTCCTTCCCTCCCCCCCCTAGCAGGCCTACTATTATAAAGGTAGTGGAGGGGTCGGGTTTACTACCTATTACACTAAAGTTTCGTTTATAAGTAAAACTCCTTTTCCTTATCTAGAGCCTAGCCCCTTTCTCTTTTCTATCTCTACCGGCTATTTTTAATCTAATCTATTTAGCGTAACGGATGAATCCTTATAACGGATAATTCCTTATAATCCCGGTTATAATATCTATAACGGGGAGGGTATATACGTAAAGGGAGGTAATAGAACTAGTACTTACCTACTAGTCTATCGGTACTAGGCACTACTAGGTAAGGAGGCCAGCGGCCCTAGCGTGCTTATAGACTATTAGGTAGGAAGGCTAATATCCACGTAACTTTATACGGGTTAGGCCTCTACTACCTACTACTATATTATAAGGACTACCTAGGTACGGTTAAGCATCCCCCCGCCGTATAATAGTAAGGTAGTAGATACCCGGTATATTTACCGCGGTTATATCGGCCGCTACTATTAAGGTATATACATGTAAAAGATAATAGGTACTATTAGCTAACTAGACCGGCGGCCCTATTATACTTATAGGCTATTAGGTAAGGAGTCTAATACCTACGTCCTGTTTCGGGTTAGGTACCTACTACCTACAGCCGTACTATAAGAACTACCTAGGAAGGGGACTAGAGTATCCTCGCCGCCGTACGGTAGTAATAGTAGTAGTATATACCTAGTATACTATCTAGCTTACGCTCGATTATTAAGAGGAAGGAAGGGCTGGCTCTATAGTATTACTATCTTTTTATTATACTATTATTATCTATATATACTATAACTACCCTAAGGTAGGTAGACTTAGGCTACCTAGACCGCGCGGAGCGGAATCGGCTAGAGTATAAAGACGTGGCCTCGTAAGAGACCTTATAACGGGTATAGGTATAGAAGTACTATATATATCCTATAATATTATAGAGGTTTTATATTAATAGTATTTCTATTATCTTATACTAGTATTACTAGTATTACTAGTATATCGCGTTTATAATACGCGTAGGGAAGCGGAGGCTATATTAGAGAGAGGTAGAAGGGTATTTATATAGCTTATATTTTTTATCTATATCTATATATTCTATCGCGTTATTTCTTTTACCGTAATCTTCTAAGAGTTCTCCTTCTATCTTCTCTATTTTTCTATCGCGTTAGCGTTCCTATTCTTATTATTACTATACTCTACCTACGTGTCGATTCCGTAATAACTAGGTAACCCTAGACGGTACTTCTAAAACACTATAAGATCTCTTAGTACTCCTAGTACCGAGATACTAGAAGGTTCGTAGCCGGTACTACGTACAGGTAGATCTCGTCGCCGGCCTAACTAATATATTATTAATAATTAAAATATCTTTAAAGAATATAAAGTAATTTTTAAGTCCCTTATTTATAAGATTAGCTAGGTTTATCCTTATATAATAAGGTATAATACTATAGTTATCCCTTATAAGATTAATAAGGGAATTAGGGTAAAAGTATATCTTATTAATATCCTTTATATCTTAAATACCTAATTAAATTAAATTTTAGTATTTTAACTACTCTATTTTAAGGCTAAAATCTCCTTTAATTTATAAGAGTATATTATTACTAATAAAGGCTATATCTTTATATATACTTAATATAATAATATCTTCTACTTAAATTTAAGACTATTTAATCCTTACTTTTATAACTTTAATAATTATATTATAATTTCTTTTTAAGTTAAAAGTATATATATTTATAGCCTTTTAAGTCTCTTTATTTATTAACTTCTAATATACCTATATAAGTTATTTAGGCTAGTAGAATCTAAAATAGGTAGTAAATATAAATAATAAAATTAACCTTAATAAGATTATCTCTAAGGATATTATATATAATATTTATATAAAGACTTAAATAATAAGGGCTTTATATAATTATTTTATAACCTTAGGGAACTACTTATATAAGTATATTAATAGTAACTTAATAGGCCCTTATAAAGTTTATAAAGGAATTATTATAAATTATAACAGCTTCTAATCTTTTAATATAATATAATTATATTATATTAAAGAATTAAATATTATTTTACTTAGAGTTAAAAGTATATTCCTACTAACTTTTAAGGCCTTTAAGGTAAACTAGTAATATTTACCTTCCTAATAATAGTTAAAGGTATAAAGCCCTTTAAATCTAAGTTATATAAAAAAGTTATAATAAATAATATTAAAAAAGATTAGGAAGTAATATTATAAGATAAATTTAACTCCCTTATATAAAATAATATATAGGTACTTAAATAATTACCTTTAAATTAGAAGGTACTTTAAGGGAAGTAGATATTTAAATTAAAAAGAGGCCCTTATAATAAAGTCCTCTATTATAAAGTATATTAAGTAGTTAAGGATTTTAAATAATAAAAAGGGATTAATTATAATAAGACCTTTACTTTAATAGTAAAGTTAATAAATTATAAGGCTATCTTTATACTAATTATATCCTTTAATTAAGAATTAAATTAAATAGATATTAAGATAGCCTTCTTTAATAAGAATATTAAAGAAGATATTTATATTAGATAACTTAAAAACTTTATAATTAAGGGTAAAGAATATTTTATTTATATCTTAAAAAGGTACTTTATAACTTAAAATAATTACTTTAAATTTAGTTTTTTATACTATTTATATTCCTAGAAACTTAGGGCTTTATATTATTTATAATTAATAAAAGTGTTTTAATTAATTATAAAGATTAAGTTATTATTATAATTTATATAAATCATTTATTAATTTTTAAACCTAATTAAGTTATTATTAATTAAATTAAGGTTATACTTAATAAATACTTTTAAATAATTAACCTTAACTTATATTCCTTCTATTTAAATATATTAATTAAGTAGGATTAAGTAAATTAAGTATTATAATTAAATTAAGAAGCTTATATTAAAAAGGGTATTAAAAAACTTTAATATATAAGAATTATATCTTATAATAATCTTAATAGATATAAATAAGTTATAAATATTTAAAGAAGATTATATAATCTTTAATACTTTTTAAAAGAAATATTAATTAGCTATTAACTTCCTAATATATATTATATCAGGAATTAAGCTAGATATTACCTTTATAATTTTAATAATTAATAGATATTAATTTAATCTAAATTAATTATATTAAATAATTATTAAAAGTTTATTACTTTTAAAATATAAATAACTAACTTATAACTTACTTTTTATAAGAGTATCTTTCCTCTTCTTAGTTATAATAATATTAATTAGGCTAATAATTAATTATAAGTTATATTTTTAATATTAGTAGTAGAGTAATAAGTTAATTATTAAAGTAATAGCTTACTATTACCCTATTTAGTTATAAGGTAGAATATATAAGTTAGATATAAATTATAAAGGAAGTTATTTAACTCTAATAGCTCTTTATTAAGCTAGACCTCTTTAAGGATATTTATTAGTCTATTATTATAATACTTTATTATAATAATTAGAGAGCTATTACCCTAGCTAAGAACCCTTAATTATATATAGAGATAGATTATTATTAGTAATATTAAGTAAAAATATTATAGAATTAATAAGTAAATAATTAATAGCTTTATTAAAGCCCCTTTTAAAGATAAATTTATCCCTTTTTATAAGGCCTTAAGCTTAGAAGTATTATAATAGTAGGAGTCTTTAATATAATAAGGCTTTATAAGTACTCCTATTATTAATTAAGGGATAATTAACTCTTAACTACCTACCCTTCTAACCTTATAACTTTATATTACAATATTAGAATATAAATTAAATTTTATAAGCTTATTTAATTTTATTAACCTTTTATATTCTAAGCTTAAATAGTAAGTTATACTATTAATAATATTATTTAAATATTAAACTACTCCTACTTATAAACTAATATTATAATAAATAAGTTAACTACTTTCTTATAAAATTATTAAGCCTAGATTATAATATATATTTATTATAATCCTATCTTTTACTCTACCTTTAATATAAAGTAGAATTAATATAATATATTCTTAAATACTAATAATTATAATACTTATAATAGCTTTAAATATAATATACCTTTAGGTTATAATAGCCTTACTATCTTTACTACCTAGATATATACCTAGGTAGGATAAGAATAAAAGGTAGATAATTAGTATTACTAAAGAGTTATAATCCTCTATCCTAATATTAAGATTAGGCCTTATAATACCCTCCTCCCTACTTAGTATAAGCTTATTTAGTATATTAAAGGTAAGAAATATACTATTAAGTTATTATAATATAGAAACTTTAATAGTATTCCCTTATAAAATAAATATATTCTAGAAATAATTATATAAATAGAATTAGTAATCTTATAATTATACTTACTTTATTAAGGTCTCTCTAATTAATATTTTAAAAGTTTTATTAAATTACTACTTTATAAGGTTTTCTACTACTATCTACCTTATCTTTACGCCTCCTACCTAGTATTTAATTAAGAAGGGGATTAGTTAAGATAGTAAGAATAGAATATTATAAGTTAATTATACTATTATAATAATAAGGTACTTTATTTAAGTAGGAGTATAAAATATATTAAAATAGGATATAATTAGTTAGACTAACTATATACTAGACGTGTACTAGTACCTATCTTAGTATTCTATATATTCTATCTCTCTCTACTTATATAGCTAGTAATATAATAACTATTACTATTCTACCTATTTTAATATATAATGAATAGGTCTTTATATTATACTACTTATACTATTTTATATAATTATAATAGATTTTATAATTACCCTACCTATTATACTATTAAGTATAAATTATCTATTAATAATTACTTATAAGTTCTTAAAGAAGGTCCTTCTTATACTAGGTATTAATACTTAGAAAGCCCTTTAATAGGCTTAGGTTATTATTTTATCTATATTATTATATAACTAGGGAATTCCGCGTAGTATTATTAGTAATAGAGATCCTTAGTTTATATCAGACTTTTAGTAAGAAATCTTTAAATATCTTAGAGTTAAGTTTCTTATATCTATAGCCTATTATTTATATAGACTAACCGTCGAGTCGGGTTTCAGTACCATGGATTAGTACCGACCCGAATACTCGGTACCAGTTTAGGTACCGACCCGAATACTTGGTACCTACTTCCGGTACCGACCCGAAAAGCCCTCGGTACCTTGGCGAGTCGGGTTGGACTAACCCGACTCGCCAAGGTATCGCCAAGACGCTAAGCCCCTAATAAAATAGTAAGGGATACTAAGTTTTTTCTAGAATTACCCCTATTCTAAAATTAGATTTTTTTTTAAATTAGAATTTAAATACCCCTCTTAATTCCCTAGGAATATGTATTACCTTTTTGCATTACCTTATTTACTTTTTAGAATTACTTAGGTAATAATAATTATAATAATTAGTAGTATAGTAGTAAATCCTATATATAGTAAGAAATACTACTATAAATAGAAAATATTATTAATATTATAGTCCTTATTTCTCTAGGGATATACGTTACCTTTTTATATTACCTTAAAGAATTACCTAGGTAATAATAATAATAATAATTAATAATATAGCAGTAAATCCTATATATAGTAAGAAATATTACTATAAATAGAAAATCTTACTAATATTATAGTCTTTATTTTTATAGGGATATGTATTACTTTTTTATATTACCTTGTTTACTTTTAAAGAATTACGTAGGTAATAATAATAATAATAATAGAAAAAAAATAGAAAATATAGTAAGAAATACTACTAAAAATAGAAAACATTACTAGAGAAAAAAGTCTTAGTAATTTAGGTTAATACTTTAGTACTAATACTTAATACTACCTTATAGTATTAACTCGAATACTCGGTACTAACTATTAGTACCGACCCGAATACTCGGGCTAGGAATTTGGTATTAACTCGCTAAGAGTCGATTCGGGAACCCGACTCGAGTTTGAAGTACTAACCCGACGCGGTTAGTCTATATTTATAGACTAATAGATAGAGTAAGTAGACTAATTAGACTATAAAAATTATTATATAATTTTACCTTACCTACTATTTAGACGCTTAGAATTAATAGGATTATATAATCTTATATAATTAAGCTAACTTAAATAGCTCCTCTACTATTATAAGATATACTTCTAATAAGCTCTATTATAGTTTTAAGTTAATTAATAGTATAGATATACTATTAATTTATAATATTCTTATAAAAGCCTTTAATAGTTTATAACTTACTTATAAAGAATAAGTAGAAGAAATAATAACCTTTAGTAATATTATAATAAAATCTTAATATAATAGTAAGTATAAAAGCTTATAATTTAAAGAAAATAATAAAGTCTTTCTTTACTTATATAAAGGTTATAAAATCCCTAGTATCTCTAATAAGAAACTTTTATAATAATATACTAGTCTATTTAAGATTTTATAAAAGGTAGAATTACTCGCCTATTAACTTAAGCTACCCCCTATAATACGTATATAGCTAGTAGTATTAGTAGTATAGCTTAAGCTAAAAATAGAAGATATTAATCTATATAATAGGACTTTTAGTAATAGGCTAGTACCTATTACTACTAAAGACGGTACTATTTATAGGGATAAGTATAAAGTTAAGAGATTACTAAATAAGAGGTATTTAAGGGAAAAGACTTAGTACTTAGTTAAGTAGGTTAGTTATAATAATAAGGATAATTTATAGTATAGCCTAGTAGATCTATCTAAGGCTAGTAATTTAGTAAAGGTATATAAGGATAAAAAGTATTAAGGTAATTAGTAAACAAGGTTATTTACTTTTTTATTTTACTAGTATACTAATATAGAATCTACTCTACTTTATACGTTTTACTTAGTAATAGTAGAATACCTTCTACCTCCCTAATACTTTATTATTCTTAATAGTCTAAATATCTTTCCTAATTAATTAATCTATATAAGTTAGAAATATCTCTATTAATATATCTTAGTAATTTATCTTCTATTAACCTATTTTAATTATATAGCCCTAGTATCTCTTTTTTAATATATCTAGCCTTTTCCCTATTAGTAGGTACTTATATAAGGAGATAGAAGGGTATTTATATCTATTATCCTAGCTACTCTTAACTAATAACTATATTAAGGGACTTAAATCCTTAAGAGATAAAGGGTACATTTTAATTATTTATCTAATATTAATCTATTTTAATAATATAGCCCTAATATATCTTTCCTCTAATATATATATTTATCTCTTTATAAGTTATATAGATAGTATCCTCTTATAAGCTCTTATAAACTTATAACTATCTAGCTACTAGATATAACTATCTATTAGGAGTTAAAGCCTATTAAAGGGTTAAGGTCTCTAGGGTTATATATAATACACTTTGAGTTATATTTACTAGGGTTACTACTATTATATACTACGGCTTATAAGTCTTTTATAAAAAGCCTATTTTATATTACTTATAAGAGTCTCTCCTAGTAACTAGTGGTAACTAGTTTAAGCTAATAATTAAGCTCTTTTATAATAGTATAAGTAGTACTACCTCTACTACTACCTTCTTTTCTATTAGTAGCTTTAGGCCTTAATATAAATAAGGTACTCTATAACTTCTTTCCTATCTTTACTACTTTACCGCGTTAGGCTTTCTAGTAGTCTTAGAATAAAGTTAAGCCTAAGGGTATCTTATTATATAATTAGAATAATATTATATCTATTAATATATATATCTAACTTTAAGCTTAAATATAAATTAGGTAAATACGTATTAAATAGTTTTCCTATTTAGTTTCCTTATTATTACTATATTATAAAAAGACTTCTAGCTAATATTAAAAGCTTAATATAATATAATAGTAGTAAGTCTTTAAAGGAATTAAACTATTTATTATAGCTATATCTAGTATATATCTATAGTACTAATATAGTACTTACTATATACTACGAGTGTTATATATCACGTAGCTAGATAGCTCGGATAGCTCGGAGACCGGAAGCCTTCTACAAGCAGGTTTTATGCCTGCGAGAAGCTTCCCTTCTCTATTAATTAATTATATATATAAAAAATTAGAATAGGTCTATTAACTACCTTAATAATAGTAGTAATACCTTTATTTTACGCTTAGGTAACTAATATCTCTTTAGATACTATATAATCATCTAATATAAATTAATACTATCCTTATAATACTAGATCTAATCTCCTCTAAGACCTACTAAAGACTTCTACTATACTTATTAGATCTATAACTATAATAGTACCCTAATCTATTATCTAATAAGGCCCTTAATAGCCTACTAAGCTATTATAATATAATAATATCCGCTAAAGGCTTTAATAACTAGGACCTCTAAGCCCGCTTAGTCCTTAGTTAGATCAATTATTAGGGATTCTTACTAAGGCTTACTAGATTTACCGCTCTTTTCCTACCTTCTTAACCGTTATTATAGCTCCCTAAATTACCCACGAGATTACTATTCTTACCTTTTAGTTAGGTAAATTTATATAGATAGGGCACGTTTTTATATTAGTTATTAATAATATAGCTCGCTATATTATCTCCTTAATTATAAAGGATACCTTTAGGCCTATTAAACTAACTTAGGAAGCCTCTACTAGGTAAGAAGGTACTTATTCTAGATCTATATTATTAGAGGTTAGTCTCCTTAGAAACTCTAAGCCCTCTTAGCCTTAAGACTAGGTAATTAATAAGCCCGTACTATAAAAGGCTATATCTAGGTTTAATAAGGGGATAAAAGCCTCTTATAAGCTACTTAATAACCTACCCTTACTAGGTATATTACTATAATAAACTCGTCATCCTATAATAGTACTACTACTACTAGGTAGATATCTATTAAAGAAGCCATTTATAAAAGACCTATTAGCCTAGAACCTAACCCTTCTAATAGTATAATAAACGTTACTATTAATACTACTATATAAGTAGCTTTTAATACTAGTATATAAGTAGCTAATAACGCTAGGATAGTATAGTATATACATAAGAATCCACCTTAATAAGGACCTTCTAGACTACCCGGACCGCTAGGCCTATATAGCTAGGCAGGCTAGCCTAGCTAGCTAGGGTAGCTAGGATAGTCTAGTACTAATACTAAAGTTAGGGATAATTAGGGACCTTAATAGAATCTAGGAGACCTTAGCTATTTTAATCCTATATATAATAGTAAGTCTCTTACTACTAGCTCTACTACTAGCTCTACTAGAAAGCTTCTTAAACTATACTAAGTAAATATACTTATTGAAGGATCTTATAACTATATAGAATAATCTCTAGCTAAGTCTCCGTAGCTAGGCCTTAGAGTAGTAGACTAGATAGTTATCTAATAATAACTAACGCCTTATAGTATTTAGTAATAGTATTAATAAATAGGCTAGATTACTAATAAGAAAGTTTAGCTAGCCAACTAATATTATAATTAATATTATAATATATATAAAAAATATTATAAAAGATACTATTAACTATTATAAGCTTATAGAATTTAGTATGAAAATATTACGCTATATTAAAGATATAGGCTTAAAGGAAGTAAGGGTCTAATTAGATATTATTTATAATGCTATTAATTAGGAGCTTCGCCGTAATATTTATTAACTAAATAATAAGATAACTATTAATAACCTTAATAATACTAAGTATAGATAGTAGGCTTATACTAGTAGGTATTAGACTACTAATACTTAGAATATTAGATAATCTTAATATCCTACCTATAAAAATAGGTAAAGATAGTATAATTAATACGGTTTTCTTAATAGAGTAGGCTATTAATTATATTAGCCTAGTAACTAGCTATACGGAAATACTTATAATAACTCTTATAATAATACTTACCCTCCTTTTTTAAACTATTAGAATAATAATTAGGCTTATTAATTATAATAGTAGTAGTTTTAACTAAACGCCCCTTAAGTCTTACTACCTAGCTAAAGACTTTAGATTATAGTAGGCCTTCTAAATAGGTTAGATTCTAAATAGCAGCCTAACCTATAATAATAGGCTCGCCCTTAGGGTAATTATTAACCTAGTACTCGCCTATAGGATAATTAGTAGCTATAATTCTCTTAATAAGCCTACTAAGTATCTATAAAAGATATTATAGAAGACTTTATACCTAATAATAACCTATTATAATAGTAATATTATTAGTTTAGTTCCCCGCCTTATAACCCTAAGGATCCTCTAGAAGGCCTTAGTTAGTTATTCTATATAAATAAGGATCCCTTATTAAGTAATAAGGTCCTTAATAAGTAGGACCCTATAATACCTAATATTAACTTTATTAGCTAGACTAATTCTACTAATTACTCTTATTCTATTTATAAGGAAGGTCTTCTATCTAGAAATAAGTTATTTCTTTATCTACGATAGTAATACTAGAAATTAAAGAAGCCCTTATAAAAGCCTTCTATAGCGCCTCCTATAATATAGGTAATAGTAGTAGACGTCCTATTAATAATTAAATCCACCGTCGTTCCTTACCCTATAAAACTACTAGGCTATAGGTTCTACGGCTAGAAGTACGCTACTATTTATATGTCTTAGGGCTATTTAGCTACTAATAATAAATTAGATATATATCTAGATACTAGCTACTTAGTCTTACTAATAGATTATACTTACTTAAAAAGGGTTCTTCCTAACGCTAAAATTAGGAAGATATCCTTACTAATACTAGTATAAGGAGTAGGGAATAAAATAGTAAAAACTAATAAGTACGCTATAGTAAAAATATATATAAAAGGCTCTATTATAGAGAAGACGGTAATAGTAGCTATTATAATAGAGGTCTACCTTATTAATAACCTAAGGGCTAACCTATTAGTTAGTAATAATAACCTTAAGCCTTAAGGAATAATTCTAGACTTTAGAAAAGAAACTATTACTCTTAGTTCTTATAAGAATCTTGTAGCTAAAATTAGTATCTATTCCCCCGTATCTCCTAATACTAAACGTACTATTAAAATTAAATTAGCCTTTATTATACCCCTATATACTATAATACGGGTACCGGTAGTATATAATAGGGAGGTCCTATATAATTAGGACTACCTATTTGAGCTAGACTATACTTAAGACTTCGGCCCTAAAGGAGGCGTATTCGCGTACGTTATTAACTTATTAATAATATTTATCTAAGTATATAACGCTATATTATTAATAGTACGGCTACTATATAAGGCTCGTCTTAGTTTAATTATTAAATATAATTAGGATGGAGTATACCTTATTACGCTAGTATACTCCCTATTAGCTATTAGTAATATAAAGTCTTAGAAGACTAATATTATAAAAAGCTTTATAGTTATAGTAGCGGTATACTCTACTACTATAAAGCCTTCTATAGAGCTAGTAGTAGTAGTAGCGGTAGTAGTAGTAGTCCCTAAACCTATTATAATAAGGCCCTTATTAGCTACTATTAACCCTACTTTAGAGTATATTATACCTAATAGAATTATAGTATATAATACTCTAGATGTAGTATCCTAGTTTACTATAATAGTAGCTTAATTTCCTAATATTTAGACGGACTATAGACTTATAGTAGATATCCTAGAAGAGGAATAGATACTAATCTTATTAAAACCTAATGCTATAGCTAAGCTATCTTAGGTATATATAGTTAATTAGAAAGATAGGGACCTAATTAGTTAAATATTTAATAAATTATATAATTAAGGAAAAATAATATAGTTAAATTAGCCTACTCTATCTAGCTACCCTATTTTTATTATTTAGCGTAATACTATAAACGGCCGTAAAGGCTAGGTAGTTATTAATATTAGGGAACTAAATAAAATTACCTAGTTAGATAGTTATCCTTTACTCTTATAATCTAAACTTACCTTAGCTGTTATAAGGTACCTATATATATCTACTATAGATAGTATAAGGTAGTTTTACTAATTTAATATCTAGAAAAGGGACTATTATAAGCTAACTATTATCTTATATTATATTTAGGAATAGTATAATATCGCCCTTATAAGGTATAAGGGTTTACTACCTTATATCTAATAGTAGACTAATAAGCTTCTTTAACTATTTAAGTACTTTATAAAAGTATATATAGATAATATAATTACCTTTTTAAAAACCTTACTAGAGTACCTATCCTACTTATACTAGCTATTTAGTCTCTATTAGAAACGTCGTATAAGTCTTAACCTAATAAAGACCTTCTTAGCGTACCCTTCTATTACCCTCCTAGGTTAGAGGGTCGACTCCCTAGGGCTATTAATATTAGATAAAAAGCTTATAGTTATTAGCTTACTAATCTTCTCTATCTCCCTTTAAGACTTAGAAATCTTTCTTAGCCTACTAGCTAGTTACACTTATTAATTCTAAGATATATATAATATATAAATCCGCTTTAAAGGTAAAAGACTAACCTTACTAAAATACTACTAAAGGGTTCTAAAGGTAGTACCTAGAAGACTTAATTAGTATAGATAATATATAAGCCTACTATAAAAGAATAGTAAGCTTTTAATAATTTAAAGGCTACCTTTTATAATCCTACCTTCCTAATTTATTTTAATTATAATAGAATTCTCTTTATTAATCTTAATGCCTTTAAAAGGTAGGGCTTTATAGTAATAATATATTATATAAAAGGAGATATTATAGAAGCTTTCCCTAGAATAGCTATCTAACTAATTATATTTCTAAGTAAGATACTAAACTAGGCTAAATAAAACTATTAGCCTACTAAATTAGAGGTCGCTAGGATTATCTAGGTAATAAAAAGAATAAGGTATCTTATTAAGTTATACTAAAAGCCTCTAATAATTATATATACTAATTACTCTACTACTATTCCTATTTCTTACTAGACTAGTCTAACTTCCTTATTAATTAATAAACTAAACCTAAGACTTATCCGCGCCTCTTCCTATCTATTATAGTTTAATATTATAATTAAGTATAAGTCTAGGAAGTTTAATATTATTTTAAACGCCCTATTAAGATTATAGGTAATAGATTAATTATTAATTAATATTATAGGTACGCTTAATACCCTATATATAGAAGCCTTTAATAAAGCCTACTAGTAAAGTCGTAATAATAACCCTAATCCTATATATTATATTACCTTAGTAGAGATATTATAGGAATTTAAATAATATATCTTTAAAGCCTATTATAGTAATAGCTAATAGTCCTAACTATTATAACTACTTAAGGTAATAATTAAGGACCTTAATATAAATAATAATAAACGCCGCCTAGGTATAAGGGTACTACGTAATAACGTGGCTATTAAGTATTATAAACGGTGCGTATATATATATATATAGAACTCTCTATTCTTATTAATAGTAAGATTAATTACTACCCTCCCCTTTAAGGGGAATTCCCTCCTTTATATATTATAAGTAAAGGGGTAGCGTAGTACTACTATATATTATAAACGCTACGTTAATAGTAGTATTATATTCCTAACTAGTCCTTATAATTATTTCCTTATTTAGGCTCTTAGGCTTTAAGAGTATAAAAGGTTATAATTTATAGAAGATACTTCCTTAGTAATAAAATATACCTCTAATAAGAGTATAATAATATAATTAATTATAAGGCCTTCTAAGCTAAGCCTTAAAGAATTTATAATTTTATTAAACTATTATAATTATAGATACTACTCTTATATATAATCCTTATATTATAATATATTCCTATTATATTTCCTATTATTCTTTATTAATTTATTATTAAAGTAGTTAGAAGTCTTAGTATTTTAAAGTAAATAGGAAGTTATTACTATTAAGGGTTTATTAAGTACTTAAGGTATACCTCCTTTATATAACTTTACTATTATTCTTTTAATTATAATATCTTTATTTTTTATTAATTATATTAAGTCCTTTTTAAGTTTTATTTATATTATTACCCCCTTTATACCTTATTATACCTCCTTATACCTCTAGTAGTTATTTTATAAGTAATCTTTAGTAATAAACTTACCCTCTACTAATTAAAGAAGACTACTACTATCCCCTCTACTTATAATAATACTTAACCTCCTTTATTAAGCTATTTATAGCCTATTCTTATATTATCCTATATATAATAGACCTTTAATATACTATATTTTAATCTAAAAAGTTATAAGTCTAATTAATAGTATATTTTATATACGCGCCTCCCTTAGCTTTATAAAGTATAATTATTATAAAGATCTTAATATTAAATATTAATAGGAGATTTTTATCTCTATTTATTATATTTATATATACCTTCTTTAATCTTTAAATATTATAACTACTTTAAATACTACCTCTAACCTCCCTTAACTTACTAGATTCTAGTAAACCTTTAATAGGCTTATTTGATAGTATTATTACTACCTTTATTATACCTCTTCTACCCCTACTACTACTACTATTCCTACTAGGGTAGACCCTACTATTACTAGTTAAATTATAAATACCCTTAAGGGTATTCTTAATATCCTCTATTAATATATATATATTACTCTATCTCCCCTTCTAAAACCTTATTAAAGCCTTATTAATATAGTATAAGAGTGCCTCCCTCCTATTATAAAGAATAAAGAAGATAATAATAAAGAGGATACTTTTATTACTAGTAATAGTAATAATAATAGGCCTGGTACTACTATTAATATAGTATAATAGCCCTCTCTTATAATACCTTTAATAGTCTAGTTATATTAGGTATCTTTTCTTTTTTATTAATAATAATAGAAATAATTTCCTCTCTTATATAATATAAACTTTATACTTTAAGGTAATCCTATTTAATTCTTTTTAATATATCTAATATATTAATTAAGTCCTACTTATATAATTATTAATTATAATTATAAGACTAACCCTTCTACTTTACTAGATATTAAGGTTTATTATAAGAGATTTTATAATTAAAAATAGCTTTAACTTCCTATTTATCTTTATTATTTATAAGCTCTATTTATATAACTTTTATAATACTCTTACTATTACCTTAATATAGCTTTATAAGTAAGATATAAAAGATATTATATATATAAAAGGTATTAAGTAGTTATAACTTATATACCTAACTATTAATATAATTAAGGACTTTAAAAGGTCTTAAATAATATTATAATAGTTTTTTAATTATTTATATTTAATAAAATATAATTACTTATATTATATTATCTTTACTTTTATTATTTATTTATATACTCTACTTATATAACTTATATTTAATATAAGTATTACTTTAAACCTTCCCTTTATTTTTAAAGTAATTTAATCCTTTTTTATATTAATAGGACTTCTCTTAATAATAGCTTTAAAAGCTTTATATTTAGCTTAAGTAAGTAGTTATAAAGTATTTTATATAAAGGTAACTTAATATTAATATACTTTATATAATTATATATAAACTTTATTAGATAAAGTAACTCTACTCAGTTATCTTATCTCTAGGTAGAATAGTAGATACTACTTAAGTATACTATTCTATCTCTCTATTTAACTATCTATTTAGGGATAAAAAGTAGTATTAAGCTTCCTTTTTATATTAATATAATAATATATAATTACTTAGAAGCTACTTATAAATATTATCCTTTAATTATTAATAATACCTTCTAATTAATTAAACTTTAAAAAGATTTTATAATATAATAAGTTAATAATATTAATAGTATTAACTATTTTTATAATAGGTAAATACCTAATATAATAGTTTATAACTATTAAGATTATATTATAAATACTATCCTTTTATTTACTTAAAGGGAGTTTTATAATAAAATTTATTGTAATTTCTTAAAAAGATCTTATAAGTATTAATAATAATAATAGTATATTATAAATAGTATATTTATATAATTTTATTAATTAATGAGTTAAATATTTTTATATATAATTATAAATATCTTATCCTATTAATTTCTAATAGAACTTCTATTTAATAAACTCTTATATATACTTTTATACATAGTAACTAATATAAGGATTATTATAATAAAGCTTTAAGATTTCTTATTTAATTACTTTATTATTAAGTATAAAAATTATACTACCCTTATAAAAGACCCCTATTTTATTTATTAATAGAGATATATTAATAGCCTTTTTATAGCCTTAAGACTTAAATAATTATTTCTTATTATAAATATTTTTATCTCCCTTTTAAAGATATTAAAGTATCTTTAATATTAAGTTATTATATTTATTTTATACGCGCTCTATTATGAATATAGTTATAATATATCTTTTAAGTATTATTTAATTAGTATTAAATTATCTTATAATAGGATTTAAGTTATTATTTATATTACTTTATATCCTTAAGAGCGCGTTACTCTTTTTAATTTTTAGGGTATAAGGCTTTTTAAGCCTTATCTTTAACCTTCTATACTATTTATAGTTATAAGCCTTATTATTTAATAAACCTTTATATATATTATATATATAATACTTATTAAAAGGAATATACTTAATATTCTTTAATTTAATTTATAATATTAATAGATAAGTATCTTCTTTATTTATTACTAGTATATAATCTAATTACTTTAATAAGGTATTAATAGGGTTCTTAGTATTTATATAATAATAGATTTTAAAGTTATATATTATAAGCTTTATTATTTAATATACTTATTTCTTTATTAATAATAATATTATTTAGAAATACTTTAAGTTATTATAATTAATAATTATTATAATTAGGTATAAGCTACCTTTTAAGAAGTACTATTATACTTAGAATACTTTAATAATTATAAGTAGTTCTTAATTATAAGTCTTATATCTAGTTTTTATTAAATATAGCTTATAAGAATAGAAAGTAATTAAATACTATTCTACCTCTATCCCTTTATTATTAATTAGCTACTTTTATAATAAAATAGTTATAATAGCTAGAATTAAAGTATTAATCTCTAGTTAAATTTCTCTTATAAGGTTAAAGTATATAAGTAATAGTACTTTTTAAAAAAGTTATCTTAACTACTTAAATACTACTCTTATAATATTACTTAGTATTAACCTTTTATTTTTAATATATAAATAATTATCTTTTAGATAGTCTATTAATATTATAATAATAGAGGAATAGCATTTAATGAAATAATAATAGAAATTAATAAACTTTAAAAAGATCTAAATATCTTTAATACTCCTAGGTTCTAGCTATTCTATTATAATATCTACTCTACGCGGATTTATATATATACTATTATAATTAATAATAAAGTTAAGGAATTCTACCTCTACTATTATAAATTCATATTTTTTTAAGTTAATATAAAGTTTAAATTTATAAAGATATTATAATATTACTTTTATAACTCTAATATAAGACTTTTTATCCTAGAAGTAGATAAGAATATTATCTAGATAAATAATATATATAATATTAAGTAATCCCGCTAGGGCTTTATTAATATATACTTAGAATAAGGTAGGTATATTAATAAGTCTAAAAGGTATAATTATATATTTAAAATAGTTATACCTTATATAGAATATAGTCTTCTATTTATTATCCTTTCTTATTTATAAGTAATAATATATATCCTTAAGATCTAACTTAATTAAGTATTTAATATTAATTAATCTTATTAATATTTTATTAATTAATAGAAGTAAATAGTAGTTCTTAATTATAATCTTATTAAGCGCTTTATAATTAATATATAAATATAATATTCTCTCCTTTTTTAATATAAAAAGAATTAATATACTTATTAAAATAATAAAATAATAAATTTATCCCTTTTTTAAAGCTTACTTAGAATACTCCTTTAATACGCGTAACTCTTTCTTTAATAAGTTATAAAGTAGGTTAAAGGGAGGGTTTTAATTCTCTTTTATATTAATTATATAATTATAATATATATAGTCTAATAGCGCCCTAGTATTCTTAATTAAAAAGATATCTTAGAATTCTTAAAATTCTAGAGGGAGCTTAACTTTAAGTAGTAGGCTTTTATTACCTACTCTTAAGTATATTATAATAAATATAATACTATTAAACTACTCCTTTAAAGCTTTAATAATATTAAAGTACTCTTTAATATTACTTTTCTTAATAGGGAATTACTAGTTCTATATAAGTTAATCTACTTAGGGATTTTATTCTTTTAATTATAAATACCTAAGGTAGAAGTTATAATTAAGGTTTATTATTATATAAAAGGCGCCCTTATAATATTATATAATACTATTAAAATTAATAAATTTAATTTCTTTTATATAAGAACCTAGTAATAATATTAAGTTCTTAACTCTATTATATAAGGTATTATTAAAGCTTAAGTCTATTTTTTAATCCTACTCCTTTATTAAGTATATATTAATATAATTAATATCTACTCTAGAATTAATTAATATAATAAATTCTCTTTATAAACTTTTAAGCTCTATTTATATTATAATAATAAGTTATTATATCTACTTCTTCCCTTATATTATAATAGTAGATATAATTATAATACTTAGGGGTTTTTTAAATTTAAGCTTCTCTTAACTAGCTTATTATTAGATATCTTATTAATTATAAGCTTATTAATTATAATATTTATAACTATTAATTTTATACTTTAATAATCCTTAATTATATATCCCTTCTTTTAATAATTATAATACTTAATAGTAGAGAGGTTAGGCTTAGGCCTTTAAGGAAGGTATAGTAATACCCTAATACTACCCCGCCCTTCTTACTTTATATATAAGCTATTATCTCTTTACCCTTAGAAATTTCCCCTTCCTCTTTAAGGATATTAACCCCTAATAGGAGTATTATCCCTTTAATCTTTATATATAAGTAGTATTATATAAGGCTCTAGTTAGGTTATTAATATAATAAGAGTATCCCTTATCTCTAGGATATTAAGTTATATTATAAGTTAGTTATAAAGATCTTTATATAATTTATTTAAAAGGTTATTATAAAGTATATACTCTATTAATAGCTTAAGTTATCTTTTTAATTTAATAAGGTAATTTATAAAGTTTATAATCTTTTAATATTCCTTTTACTTAACTTCTAAATAATATTTACTAATTATTAGATATTAATTTTAAGGATTTTCTATTTAATCTATTAAGAAACTATTAAAGTATTCCTAGGACTATTTATCCTTTAATATATCCTTTATATATTTATATTATATAGCCTTAGGGTCTAGGGCTATATACTATAACGCGTATTAGATTTTTATAGAGTTATTAAAAAATAGGTTATACTTATTTTAATTATTTTAATTATATTATTAAACTATTCTTAATATTCTTATATTAACTTCTTATTATATATATATAGGTCCTACGGCTTAAGAATATAAGTTTTATATTAAGGACGCTTTAATTTTAATTCTTTTATTAATAATAGGTAATATTAATAACCTACTTAAGTAGTATTATTAATATATATTTCCTACTCTAACTCTTATAAATATTATAATAAATCTTATATCTACTACCTCTTAGAGACTTCTTCTTTAAGTTCTTATATCCTTTATAATAGTACTTCTTAGGTTTTAGGTAGCGGGAACTAGATTTATATACTTAATAGCTACCCCTAGATAGTTAATTATAATTATAATATATCTATTATTAATTTATTAACTAATTCTTAAGACTTACTTTCTTTATAAGCTTAATCCCTTATATTTAGGCCGGTTATTTATACTAGTTAACTAACCTTTTTACCTTATACCTATAATAATCCTTCTCTACTTATCTTATTAATAGTTGGGCTACTACCCTTAAATAGGGTAGAGTAATTAGAATATAAGGGTATTATATAATAATATAGCTATTAAGTATTATAAATAGTACGTATATATATATATATAGAACTCTTTATTCTTATTAATAGTAAGACTAATCGCTACCCTTCCCTTTAGGGGGAATTCCCTCCTTTATATACTATAGGTAAAGGGGTAGCGTAGTACTACTATATACTATGGACGCCACGTTGATAGTAGTACTATATTCCTAACTAGTCCTTATACCTTAACTTAGTCTATATTAGTAAACTAGGAAACCTGTAAAATATAAAAATATGCGTATTATATATATATAACTAATACGCTTATATATTAGCCCTAGAGCTTATTATAATACCTCTAATTACTATAAGCTACTATTTATACCTCTATAATATTAAAAGCGCGCTTAGTTTTCTAATTATTTATTAGGGCGTATAAACTAGATATTACGATTTAGATAATATTTATAAAAAAGGTTTATTGAATATTATAGCTAATATTTACGCTACCTACTTAATATTTAATAAATATACCTTTCTTAGAATTAGTACTATTATTATTATAATTATATTAGGTGGTATTATTACTATATCTACCTATCCTATATACTCCTTTAATAGCGCCGTTTATATTATTATTATAAGTAGTATTATTATTAGGAATTACTATTTATCTACCTATTCTAATTATAGTAGTCTATCCGCGCTACCCTAATTTATCACTTATATTAATACTAGTACTATTATTAATAATATATAAAATTACGCTTATAGTACTTAATATATATTTATTATACTATTTACTTAGTATTTATAAACTACCTTCTAATATACCTATTCCTACCTACTTAACCTCCCTGTATTATAGATTCTCTTCTTAGAACTTACTACTTTCTAGTTAAATTTCTACGCGTAACTTTCTTCTAACCTACTTCTTAAACCTTATATGTTTACCCTTATTACCGTTTATAATAATTATATTACTACCCCTTATTATCTTATATTATATTTAATCCGGTTATATTAGCTTAAATATACCCTAGAAATCCTCTATTAACTAGGACCTATAAGCGCCTTAATTTATAGGTAGATCTTCTCCTTCTATTATATATAATATATAGCGTCCTATAAGTTACTACCTATTATCTATCTTTAGTTTACTTAGTAATATATATCCGCGTTTTAAGGTAGAGTAAAAGAGAGGAGGGAGGTTATTATCCTATCTAATTTAAGAGGTTAGCTATATATAGATAAATAGAGTAAGTAGAATTATATTATTAACTATTTCCTCTTAAGCCTTACTAATATATAAGGACGGCGGTATTAAGGTTTAATACTTATACTCTAAAGAGCTATTTAGTAATATTTAATTAATACTAGGATTATTACCTTATATAGTTTTAAGTTAGCTATTATATCCCTCTTTATATTAGTTAAATAGGAACACCTACCCTAAATACTTAAAGGACTATTATATTTATTATTATCTAAATTATCTAAGGGTAGTAGGTTATCTAGTTAACTACTATTAATATCCCTCCTATTTACCTTATTATTATTTCTATTTATAACCCTAATATTATAAAGTATATCCCCTACCCCTTTTAAGTAAAGCTTATAGATATAGCTCTTATAGAGGTTATTATCTAGGTTATCCTATATACGCTATATTATTTACTAGCGCCTTATAATAGTATATAATTAGCTCTCTATTATATATTTATATATAATAGTAAGATAGCTAGTTATATACCCTAGGCCCTTTTACCCTTAAATTTCTTAATATAGTAATTACTACGCGCGTATTTAGATATATAATATCCTACTATTATAATAATGAAAATAAATAAGATATTAGGTAGGGGGTTAAAAAACTTCTTTATACTTTCCTTATTAATAAAACTAGTCTTTATTAATTTATATATTATATTCATAAGTATTTTTATTAGGATAAGATTTACCTATTTACCCTTTCTATTATAAACTTAATATATAATTAAAATTAATATTAGATAGAGGGGTAACTTATATTATAATATATAAAAGTTAGGAGGTTTAATAATACATTAACTTACGCGGTTACCTCCTCTTATAAGCTATCCTATTTATATACTAATATTATAACTTATATAAGATTTAAAGAGTATAAATACTATTCTTTAAATAAGTTAATAAACTAGTACTTAGTTTAATTAAAATAGGAGGTAATTATAGATATTATACTAACCTTTTAGGCTTTAGCTTTAATAGGTATACTATCTACCCTATTTAACTTACTTTTAATCTTAAGTCTTAACCTTTTAATTACCTTATCCTACGCGATTTTTATTTAACTACTTAGTTATATAGGATTATCTTCTAGTTATATCTCTCTTCCCTTCCCTAGGCTCTTAGTTATACTAGAAAGAATTATTACCTTTAGATACTTTATATAGTTAGGGATAATAATATTATATATCTTATAAGAGACTACCTTATTATAATATTTCTTATCTTACTAGAGATATAGTCCTATTCTATTATTGTTATAATAATACTTATTAATATTAGGGTTTAATAGGATATTAGGGATTATACTACTCGCTCCCCCTACTAGACTTCTTATAATAGGACTTATTAATAGTTAATTTCTCCTTAGATTATATTAATAGATAATTATAATATAATATAAGATAGGTATCTCTATTTATATATATCTATTATTAATAGAGGATATAACGCGTTTTTACTTCTCTCTAACTTAAGATTACTTATTCTCCTTATTACTTAATTACCTATAATTATTATTATTATTAGAAACTAATAACTTAATAAACTACTTTTTATTCTACCTAATATAATTACGTCCTTTATCTATCCTATAGTTTTAGAGTTAGGTTATATTAATAACTAAGTACTACGCGTCTTAGGATAGTAGTCTTACCCTCTTATATACTATATTAGTATTATATAAAGAATAGGTATTATATTCTTATAAGTAGATAGAAGGAAGAAGTAGTAGATTATATTATTGATAAATTTAAAAATACTATAATTAGGGGAAGAGGAAAACCCCTAAATTATTAGGAAATTAACTTATTTAGCGTAGTATTAGGGGGCTAAGCTAAGTTAATTAAACTAGATAGGATTTAATAAACTAACTAATATTACTTTAGTCTATATTAAGTATATTAATACTAGTAACTTATACTACTTATTTATAAGGAATACTATTACTAGTAATACCTACTATTACTCTTAAATATAATATCTTTATTATATTTAGGCGTAGGGCGCCTTATTATAAATACTATCTAGACTTTAGTTAGTTAAAACTACTTATTAATATTATATATAAGACTTATTTTAATATATATTATATATTATTTAATAGCTATTAAACCCTATATATTAAAAGTAAAGTACTTAGTACCTTAAGTATATATTTCTACTAGCGCTACCCTCTATTCCTATTTATTAGTAATAATAATACTTAGTAACCTAGAATAGGCGTAAATAATAGCGTCTTTTATCTTATTATAGCCTAGGTTAAACCTAATTAAGGCCTTAAACCTTTTAAAGTTAAGGTTATTTATATTTAATAGTTCTATATATATATTACTCTTTTAAATATCCTAAGTTATATATATTATACTTTATCTATATTATTATTAATATATAATATAGTATAATAAATAGAACTTATATATTAATTAGATTCCCTAACTAAGTATATAGATTATAGTCTCTTATCTAAATCCCTAGATAATTTAGTACTTAATATTCTATAATCTTCCTACTATCCCTACGGCGTTATTTAGCCCTTATCTATCTCCTCTAATTATAATTATTTTATTAGGCGAGGAAGAGGAGATATTAATCCTTCTACTATTTAGGGATACTATTAAATATATAAGTAAACTCTTTATATATATTAATAAACCTAGATTATAAGTAGTCTCTTACCTTCTTTATATTTAATCTTTAACCTAGTAGTCCTATAGATCCTAATTACTTTTATAGTTAGGTAAGAAGAAGTATATAGGCGGTTTTATTAATTTTTAGTATATCCTTTATAATCTTAGCGGACTATCTTATATTATTAAAATCCCTAGGATTTATTCCTATTAAGTCTAGTCTAGGTAACTAACTTTTATAAGCTCGATAAATCGTTATATATATATTAATATTATAGTATTATTTATTAATAAACCTACGTAGTATACGCGGTAATATATATACTATAAAAAGTCTATTACTTAATTTTATCCCTACCTCTAAGTAGATTATAAATATTAAATATTAAATATTAAATATAATATTATTTAAGTATTATTATACTACTTCCCTATTATAATATTTAAAGTATCTACTAGATTACTTTATAACTAGGGCTACTCTAGTATTATAATATAGAATACTATATTTTATATCCTTAATAAAGAAGAATAAAAGGTAGGATATTATTATATTATAGTCAAAATATTATATATTAAGCCTTCTTATATCTAATAGTTAAGAAAAGAAAAATACTTATATTATAATTTTATCTATCTAGTAAATAATTTACCATCTTTTATTAGCTTAAAGAGAATAGCCTTCTATTTTATTACTCATCTAGTCTATTAGAGGGAGTTCTCGTTATATATTATATTATATAAGTCCTAGTTAGTATAATTATTAATATAAGCTATATTATTATTTCTTATACCCTTTCTTATATACGCTAATATAATATATATACTCCTTATAATTCCTATTAAGGGGATAAGTTAACGCGCTCTTAGTATCCTTAGATTAGTAGTTATATTAATTAGCTATAGTTCTACTTCTACTATTCTATAGATCTTATATAGAGCCCCCCCTTTATAAATTCTTAAGAAATTTATAAGGGCTCTATTATACTTTAATAGTTAACCCTTAGTAGTTAGACGCCTTATATCTAATACTATTATAAGAAGCTAAAGCTTAGTAGGCCTTTGATTATAGAGTAATACTATATAAGCTTAAGGCCTTAATTCCTATATTAAGATATAGTTACGTCTCTACTTCCCCTAATTCTACTAGTTTATTATATATATTATATTATTAATAATAAGATTCTCTATATCTTCTAGATCTTTCCTATCTAGTTTCTAATATCTTATTAATAGATATAAGTAGATAAAGTATATATCTACCTACTTAAGATTATATTCCCTTCTATCTATATTTCTATTAATTATAATCCTCCTATCTATCTCTTCTTAATATTAGCGTATAAAGACGGCTAGTATCTTAATAAGGCCCTCTACTTATAGATATTATTATATTATAAATAGTATATACTAGACCCTATTATTTAGTTTAGTAGCTAAAATTATTTATATTTACTACTTATTAGGTTTATACTAAAAATATAATAATTTAACTTCGCGACTAAGTATTAATACTTTAGTTATAAGGTCTATCCTTTTTAGGGTAGATAGCCTTATTATAAACTAAAATAGGTTATCCTTTATAATTAATATTTATAAGTAGTAGGTAGCGTAGTATATAAGTTATTCTTAAAAGTTTTCTTACTTATTAATTAAATTAAAGAAAGCCTTAATTAGATAGTAATATACTACCTCTTTATATTTATTATTATAGTTATTTATAATATTAAATTATTAAATCTACTCTACGTAATATATTATTATATAGAGCTTTAGTATATTAAAATAGCTACCTAGGTTCGTCTTATTAACTAGCTTATACTAGCTAAAATAAGTCTTAAATTTATTAAATTAATATAGCGCGTCTTTAAGATATCCTAGTATTTTATTATTATATAACTAGTATTAAGTAATTAGGATAAAGTCTACTAGTACTTAAGTATATTTAATTTCTAAATTATATAAATTTATAAATAGTAGAGTAATTACTAGTATAAGTTATTATATAATAGCTTATTAGTCTTTACCTATCTACTATATAACGGCGCTATAATACTTAAAAATCTTTAGGTTATAGAAGGGAGGAATATTACGGAATTTTTTATCTAATTATACCTTCCCTAGTACCTCCTTTAATATCCCTTTAGACCCCTTTATTTTCCTAGTACTAGGTACGCTACCCTTAATAGTAAGATTAACCTATTTAAGTAAATAGTTAACCGCGCCCTTTAGGAGTTAATATAATATATTAATAAGTATTCCTATATATATATCTACTATTACGTATAACTAGGCGAAGTTTTATATTAGATATACCTATATATTATTATTTTCTAGTATATCCTTAGCCTTCTAACGCTAGATTTAGGAATAGGTAGAGGAGTAGGTTTAGGGGGGCTACTTAGCGCTAAGGTTTTATTATTAATTTAATAGTACTATATAGATTATATACTATTAGCCCTTCTTAATACTAGTAATTAATACTTATTCTTTATAATCTATTATAAAGCTTATAATAACTAGATAGTAGTATTATATTATCTAATCTATATATAAAATCTTAAGACCTATAATAGTAACGTCTTAAATTACTAAGAAGGTATTAATATTATAGGCTTATACTAGATATACTATTTATATACTTATATTTTAAGATAATTAATATAGACTTATATTATATATTAGATTTAATATAATTACTATTATTAGGTATAATAAGTAGAAATACTAGGAGTACTAATCCTAGTTACTTTTAAGCTTAGCGTATTTATACCTTTAGATTTCCTATAATAATATAGACTAGCTATACGGCTAGATCGCCCTTATACTACGTAAATACTATTTTATTTAAGGAAATTAATAGTAGTATTATAGTAGCTCTAATAGGAAGCTTCTCTTATATCTCCTACTACTAGTTACTAGTATATATCTTAGTATATATACGCCTTTTATTACTATTAAACTAGCGTATAAGTATAAATACTATATCCTCCTTAAATAGGTAATAGCTTAATAGGAATCTAAGGGTCTTAATAATATCTTAATAGATAATATTATATTCTCTTAATTCTATACTATTAATATTAGATATAACTTTAAAGGTTTATTTATTCTATTTATCCCTATTAATACTTAATATAATCTTATCTTATAACTTTATTATAATATTAGTATTCTTATAACTTAATAGGTTATATATATATTTAAGTTAAGTATTATAAAAAAACCTATTAAGACTACCTTTAATTACCTTTTTCTTATATATCTATTATATAAATATATAGTTATATATACTTAAGAATAGGTAATACTCTCCTCTATCTTTATTAGTATAGTTTAAATCTTTATTAAGCCTTATAAGATCTTTATCCTCTTTTATAAGCTTATAACTTATACTTATATAATGACTAATAGCCTTTATAAATATCTTAACTTAAATATATAAGGATATTAACTACTAGCCTAAACGCGTAAGGTTAGGTAACGGGTATATTAACTCCCCTTCCTCCCCGCTCCTAGTAATATTAATATTAGGCGGGCTTTATAATAAGGTCCCTATATAAATATTAATATCTTTTAGAATAGGAGTAAATAGGTCTTTATTAGTTTCTATTATAATATTAATATCTATATCCTTAATATCCTCCTAACTCTTTATAACTAGTTATAATAGTCGCTATTATTAGGAGGAGGGAGGGGGTGAGGGTAAGCTTCGTAGAATTTTCTATAGGTAATCGCGAATTAAAACCTTATAGTATAGGATATATCTATTAAATCTACTATTATTCTTAAATCCTTCTTTATAATATTTATATATATATAGCCCTATTACCCCTTTTTATTATAATAAATTAATTATAGTTTAGCTTTAATATATATTATGTTAGTAGGGAGATCTAGATAGATATCCTATTTTAAGCTTACTATTTATAACTATCCGCTTAGGGAATAAAGGTTAAGTATAATAGGGTTTAATAAATATTAAAAGCGTTTATTAAACGCTAGTATATAATTAAATTATAAACTATATTAAGTATATTTAGTTTAGTTAGATATACTAGCCTTTATAAAGTAGGATAATCTAAGTATTAAGCCTTAATAGGTTAGCTTCTACGCGGGATTAGAACCGCTTATATAAAAGTTACCTACTCTCTTAATAAAAAACCGCCTTAAGTAGATATAAAACCTATATTACTTTAAGAGATTATATTCCTATCTTATACCTAGCTTAAATAAGTAATTATAAGGCTATAGATTAGTACGCCTAGAGCTAACTTAGGAGTATATATATGTAGAGTTAGTACTTAAATATTAAATTCCCTCCCTAATAATACCCTACTAATATAGAAGAACCTCTCGCCCCCCTTAAGGCCTACCCTGAAGTCTACTCTAAAGATAGGTAGAAAGACGCCTACCTATTACGGACATCCTACTAGGAATATAGCTCTAAATATAACGGCCCTTAATAAAATTACTAAGTAAGCTTCTTTTAAGGGTAAAATACCTATTATTAATATAGGGGGGACTTTTTCTAAGAATACGCCGGTTATTAATATAAAGGAATAGGAAGAGCTATTACTTACTAAGGCTTAGAAATACTTATAGCCTTATTATCTAAATCCTACTAGCTAGTATCTTATAATTTATAGTTACTATTATAAGTTAGATAGTAAAGATATTACTTTATAAAATTAAGTTATAAAGGTAGGTATAGGTACGCCTTTATAACTACCTATTAATTTTAGGAAGATAATAAGGTTAAGGCCTATAAAATACTTAATAGGAAAGAAAAATTACTTAGTAGAAGTATTAATATTACCTCTACTTATAACGCTATTATAAGGGGGTGATAATATAGAATATATTAGTAAGTTATAGGTAGAGACCTAATATAATACTACGTAGTATCTTCTCTCCCTCTCCTCTTAAATCTATTATAATATTTATATAATATTACGCCTATATCTATATTTATAAGTAAGGAATATTTAATATTATTAAGTAATAGGGAGTTTAAACTATTCTATTCTTAAAAAGAAATATTAAACTTCTTTAAAAGGATTAACTTTAGTACCTACTACTTATAATATCTATACTTTTAAGATTTTATAAAGAGGATATAATAGTATTCTTATAGTAATAAAGGGGTTTAGTTCTTAAATTAATTAAATATTACTCTTATAATAGGTTACTATTAATATCTACTATTTAATATCCCTTCTAAACTTTTTACTCCTAAACTCTTAATTACCTATATAAGTAGATATTAAGGCTTTAGAATATTAAAAATAAGTAAGAGAAACTCCTATCCTAGCGTTATATTAATAGATAACTAGGCCTCTATATTATATATATTTAATTTAATATATTTATATATAAATTAGATATTTTCGTAGTTATTATTAGTGTAGATATATATATATATAGGATATATATATACTACTCTAGAGCTAAGTACCTTATATAATATTATCCTCTTATATAATAAAATTTAGAATTAAATAGGAATCAAACTTATATACCTAGATTAATTATAGTAGAATAAGTACTTAATAGTAGAGCTAGTGTTCCTTTTATATAATTTAAAGTACTATTCTTTTATATATATTATACTACTATTAAGAAGATATTTTCCTCTTACTATAATATTATTTTATATAACTTAGAGATAGAAGTATATAAGATATAAGGATAAATACTATTAATCGCGTTAATATAATAGTTACTATAATTTAATTATTATTTTATAATATATATACGTATTATTAATATAATATTTATATATCTAAGCCCGCGCTAAGTCCTAGATATATATACCTAATAGTAGTAGATATTTATATTACTATTATTAGTCGCTTAAATCCTCTTTTATAAGTATTCTAATAGAGAACTAGAGAATATTTATAAATATATTTTATATTCTATATAGTATTATAGTTTATTCTACCTAATAGTTATAAAAACTAGGTACTTATAATAGTATTAATATTATTTTATACCTAGTATATAAGAGTTAACTATATAATCCTAGCTATCTTCTCTTATAAAGCTACTTTCTATTTATCTAGTACTAAAATTAGTATATATACTTTATAATAATATATTCCTATTATTTTATTATATAAACCCTTATTTATTAATATCTTCTATCCCTTCTATTCCTTCTAACCCTTCTACTACTTCTATTCCTCCTAATCCTTCTACGCCTCCCGCTTATTCTATCTCTTTCTTATCTTCCTATTCTTTATTATCCCTCCCCTTATTCCTTTCCTTATTATAAAAAAGTCTAAAACCCCCTAGTAAGATAATACTAATAAGGATAGACTTAGCGCGTTAAGCTAAGGATTAGCGCTTACTAATAAAATTATTAGATATCTTATTATTACTTAGAGCGTAGAGGATAGAGATATAGAGCTTACTATCTAGTAGATATTTAGATAGTAGACTAAGTAATTAACCTAAAAAGTAGATAGTAAGTAGTCTTAATAATTAATAAATAGTCTATATTAATAGAAAGGTATATATAGTAGAATTTAAAGTATATATCTTAAAATAGTAATATAGTTAATAATTATAGGGGTAGATAGCTTAGTAGTATATTTTACTATTCTAAACTTCCTAATCTAGACTAACTTTTATAAGTAGGTAGTTTAAGCTAGTAATATCTAATAATTTTATTATAAGGGCCTAATAGACGCGTAGCTTTAATAGAATAGAGCTAAATAGGGAGGCTATACCTACTACTTACTAGACTAACCTTATAATTAAATATTAGATAGACCCCGCTTATTCCTCTTATAAGCTACCTCTTTTTTAGTAGTAGAATTTACTATTACTTACCTATCCCTATCGCTATCGCTATTACTATTACTATTACTTACCTATTACTTACCTATTACTTATATATATATTACTACCGCTATTATATTACTACTACTTAATATTTATAGTAGAGAAACCTTTAAAAGTTTAAAGGGGCGCTAAAAACTAACTATTAATAGTAAGGTATTATAGTAAGGAACCTCTACTATTTATAAAACTAAAGATACTTATTATTTAAGAATTACTTTCTAATACTCCTTATAGAACCTTAAGACTATATATATTATAATTAATATAGATTAATATTAATTTAGACTTATAACTTAAGTATATCTTAGCGCTTTAAGCCTAGAAGATTTTATATTAGCCCCTAATAGAGAAAGTTATTATTCTCTATTTTATAAACTCTTACCTATTATAGCCTATTAATTAATTAAGTATATCCTCTCTTACTATCTAATTAGGTTTAGTTAAGTAGCTTATAATCCTAGGTTCTACCTTTATTTCTTAAATCAAATTAAAGGCGCTAGAATTAGTTATATTATAGGTTATAATATATATAAGAAGATTAATATAGTCTAGAGCTTTAATATACTCTTTAACTAGGTTCTAGATAAGATTTATAAAATAGGCCTTATTTAGGACTTTAGATATATTGATAATACCTAGTAGATTAAAGAAGGATAAGTTTAAGAGGCTAGGACTAGAGATATTAAGATAAATAATATTAAGTAAAAATTAAACCTAGTATATATAATCTAATATAAGGTTTCCTAGCTTATACTTTTTATAAGAGCTATTTAAATTAAGTATTACTAGTTAAGTACGCTCTAAGGTATCTACTACGTCGTCCTTTAAGGTAATATATATAAAAGGATAATCCTTACTATTTAAGTCCGCCTAAGGACTTAAAGGCTAAGTATTTATTATACGCTCTTTTAAGCTACTCTAATAGATATACTTATTATAAAGGAAGACTTTATAACTCTATTAACCTTCTAGATTAATATCCTCTATTAAATTAATCTCTAGTAGGTACTAAGTATATATACCTATACTTTACGGAACTTTAATTTTACTTATTCCCTTAATAAGAGAACTCTTCCCCGTACTTTAATTACTAATTATAACTATCTTTAGGAATAGTAGATTTAAATCTTTTATACCTAGGTAATATAATACTTAGATAGCTTAAATAAGCTCCTTTACTCCTTAACCTAGAATAAATAATAGTAAATTTATATACTTTAAGCTAAGGATAGTATATATAATAGTATTAATATAAGTAGGAGGTATATATTTATAAAAGTAATCTAGCTAAGTAGTAGTATATAATAGGTAGTAGAAGAGCTAAGTATTTTATCTTTAATATCTAAGAGTATTACTAGCTCTTTTTTATTACTATAATAGGATAGATATATTAATAAATTTATAACCTTATATCTACCTAAGTAGGTTTAGTACTTTATATAAATATAGTATCTAGTACTATTATAATTACTATATAATAGATATATTAGCGTAGTATAATTTTTAATTAGGGAGCAGGTATCTCTTAGAAGTACGTGGTAGAATATAAGCGCTAGGCTATACTTCCTAATTTCTAGAAATATATTATAACTAGTAGTAAGTTAAATACTTTAATAGTTCTATTATTGTAAAGCGTATGCTTTTACTAATTAACTATATAATATACCTAAGTAGTTATTATTATCTATCTCTTACTAGACCTACTACTATTATACTTACTATAAACCCCTAGGAAACTTAAAAGCCTTTAATAATAGTAATATAAATAGTAAACTTTAAAAGAGATCTATATATCTATTATTTTAATAGTAGAAGTTAGTTAGTTATATGTATAATAGTTACTATCAAAGCTTAAACTTAGGCTTAAGTTATATTAAGGTAAGGTTTATTAAACTTATTCTAGTTAGATATTTCTAGAAGTGTAGCCTTAATATATAGTAGCTAGGTAAATATAGTTATTCTACTTATATACTTACACTTATTTTATAATATATATAAGGAAAGACTAACTAATAGAAGATTATAAAAGTAAAACTATTTAAGGCCTTTAGATATAATAGATTAAATAAGCGCCGGTTTAATATTATTAATACTTTACTCTTAATATTATATTAATATAACTAGTATCTACCCTATATTTACTTATATTAGGGATTATAAATTAATTACTACTTATAAAAACTTAATAATCTATCCTTTATATTATAATTTCTACTAATCGCCTACCCTTACCTAGTAAGAGCTTATCTAATACTAATACTTAAACTTAATAATAAAAGATAGCCTTTATACCTTTAAAATATCCTTAAGTAAACTTACTATTATTTAGAACTTAGTAATAAAAGCCTTAGTAAATTAAGTTATATTAATAATAAATAGTCTTATTATTTTACTTTACTTAACTAGCGTATAACGCGGTTATATAAATATTACTTAGAATTAACCTATATAATATTAACCTCTTATTAATAATATATTACTTATTATTTCTCTTTAATCTTTAGGGCCTAGAGTAGTAGTAAGTAAGTATTTATAGTTTATATATATAAATACTCCTTATTATAAAATAATATTACTTACTAATAAATAGACTTATAACCTTACTATAAAGCTCTTACTTTAAATATTTAGCCTTAGGGTATCTACTTCTAGTTATTCTAATATTAAGATAAAATTAGGTTTTAAGTTATAAATAGTAGTAGGTAAACTTACTTTATTTATAAGTTTACCCTTACTTATATAATATACCTTATTTAATATTCCTATAAGCTTTTACTCTAGACCTAAGATACCTTCTTATAGAAATATTATAGCCGCTTATATATAAGATAAGGACCTAGGTTTAGCTAGCGGCGAGGTCTATATAGATCCTAATATTTATTAGCATTATAAGGACGACCGCTTTAAGGGTAACTATAAGCCTACTAAAGATACGGTAGGTAATAAGGCTGTAGTAAAAACTAAAAAGTTACCTATATATAAAGTAAAGCTCCTCTTTCTAGGCTAAAAGTCCCCTATTAGCTAATTTAAAGATGATAGTAATTAGGTAATATCTAGGATCTTTATAATTAAATATAAAAATTAGTTATTAAGTATAAAGATTAAAATTAAGGCCTTAATAAGTAAAGATATACCTACTCTAAAATATACTTATATAGAGGAATTACTTTATACTTAAGTAATCTAACTTAATACTATATATAATATCTTAAATTAGCTAGTTATTTATATATATCTTATAGCCTATATAGGATTTATAGTAGTTAATATAAATAAAAACTATATTAAGAAAGTATTTAAAGACTTTTATATTATAATATATAAGTAAGAAGTAATTACCTATTATTAAAAGGGTAGGTTAAGTTTCCTATCCCTAATATTCTACCCTATAAAGGTATATATTAAAGGAATCCTCTAAGAAGCTAGAACTCTAGGTAATTATTAATATATTTAAGACTAACTACTTAAGATATTTGATATATCTAATAATATAATAGTTAAGCTAACCGCGTTATTTATTACTTTAAAGCCTAATTTATTTTTTATATCTTATAATAGAATTATAAGGGTATTTATACTTAAAAAAGCCTTTCCGCCTTATATTTATTAATTTAATAGACTAGCTAATATAAAATATAAAGTCTAAAAGGGTTAGATTATATTATATATAAACTGTCCGCCTATTTAAATACTAATATCCTATATATATATAGATAGTAATAAGTATTAGACTATAAAAGGTATATTTATTATCTACTAGGAAGAAAATAATATTAAAGATATTATAAAATATTAGAACTAGGAATATTAATTATATATCTTAAAAGTTATACCTAGGAGTAATTATATCTATATAAGCCTTCTCTAATTACCCTCTAAGTTTAAATATTAATTCTTAGCTAAAGACTCCTTCCTTATTAAATTTAAAAATAAGGAGTAGTTAGCATATATTCTCCTAGAGCCGTTTCCTTTTACTAGTTCTATTAATTGTATTATTATACTTTATTATCCTATTAAGGAAGGGGTCTAAAGTAACTTATAATTAGGGTTAGTCTTTAATCTAATAAATACTACTAAGATACTATTAGCCGCGATTTAATACTACTATTTCTATAGATAGGTAATTATAGTTAATATTAGATTAGTCCTATCTAATATACTATATAAGTTCTAATTAGCGGCTATTAAGACCCTAAATCCTATATATAAAGGGGATAAAAAGTATATCTATAACCCTAGATAGTAATAACTTATCCTTAGATAAGATATCTAGATATATACTATAAGCGACCTCTTTTATAAAATTAAGTATAAGGAGAAGCTTATAACTTAGGGTATTAAGCTAGATTATTCCTAAATAGGTATATTAGAGTACTTAGTATACTCACCTAATAACCTTAGACTTATTAAGGGATTATAGAGAATAGGAAAAATAAAAGTTATAATAGTTATTATATTACTACTTATATCAGCCGGTAAAAAGGTAAAGGTACTAAGCCCTATAAATAGAGTAATAGACTCTTTTATTATAAAACTAAATATTAAGCTTACTTAGCTTAAGGAGGCTAGAATTATAATTATTAATAAGAATGTAGTCCGCTTTTATTTACCTATAATAGAATAAGTAGTTATTTAAGTAGATATCTAGTATAATATAAGTTATAATACTAGTAACTTATAATAGGACTCTATCTCTTTAATCCCTATTTCTATTTATAATAAACTTACGGCGGATATTATTAAGAAATCTCGCGAGCGCTTATATAACGTCTTAGATTACTAGTATTAACTTTATAATACGAGTTTTAGTATACTACTACTTTAAGTTATAGGTATTATTAATCGGCCTAAGCTAAGCGCTAATCTAACTCTAATATAAAACGTTACTGATACTAGTGAAGTACTAAATACTAATACTATACTAAATACTAATACTATACTAAACCCTAACGCTATACTAAACCCTAACGCTATACTAGACCCTAATACTATACTAGATCCTAAAGCTATTAATATTAGTAGACCGGAAAATAATAATATTTAGATAGTACTAAATAAGAATAAAACTACCTAAGATTATAAATCTATATAAGCCGTACCCTCTAAAGATAATAATAAAGATTATAAATGCGAGGTTAGGCCTAAGTAGAATAATATAGATACTCTAATAGCTATAAAGTTATAGAAGGCGGTATAAGAGATAACTAATTATAAACTAAGTAAAGCTAATAGTATATCCTAATATAAGAGGCTTTATATATACTTTTATAAGATATTCCTTTAAGCTTTACTTAGTATCCCCTTTAAAATAAAGGAAGAGTATAAGGTATTTAAATTATTTAAATATTTACTATCTAAGGATGTTCTTTAGAATAATATTATTATACTTATTATAACCCTTATAAATACGGGCTATATAATTATTAAAACTTCCTTTAAAGGAGACTATATAATTATTTAGGAAGCTAGTAAGGTAGAGAATAGGGATCTTTTTATTACTCTAGTAGAATATAAGAATAGTATATATCTTTCTAGTAATAATTAGTAGCTACTATCCTAGAAATAGGATATATAATATAATCTATCTACCTAACTAATAAATAAGAGTATATATAAGCGCTAGGTAACCTTAGACTACCCTAAATATAAACTTACTAAGTAATACTAAACTATTCTAGTTATTAGTAATATTATTTTAAAAATCTAGTATAAGGGTTCTATTATCTCTATAATAGATCTAGTAAACCGCCCTAATTATAGTAAAGCTATATAATTATATTAGGATATATTTAATTAAAATACTATACTTATATAGATTAAGACTAATAGCGAAGTAACTAAGATAGGATTCTCCTAATTTAATTAAAATAAATATAAGTTATAAGTTACTATAAAGCTCTATTAATATTATATTAAATAAGGAATTAAAAGTAAAAATATTATTATCCTTATAAAGTACCTTATATAAGTTAACCTTATTAAATAAATATTAAAACTAGAGGATAGATTATATAATATAGAGTCTATAACTATTAATAGCTATTAAGGAGATAAGAAGTCTATAGTAATCCTTTATATAGTAGTATTATATACGCTAGGCTTTATAGCCCTCTCTTTCTACCTCCTTTCTAAGGTCTCTTATATAGGCGACGTCTTAGTAATTATTATAAACTATATAGGAATTTAAATAGGTAATTAGCCTTACGCGCGAGCTTAATATAAAATACTTTAATATTTAATTAAAGTAGGTAATTATATTATATATAATACTAAACTACTATTATTAAATCTTAGTATATATAATTATAATATAGAGTTAGATAATAAAGGAGTAGATTTAAATATAGGTAAATAGGAAGAGGTAGGGGACTAAAGTAAAGCTAGGGTTAATAATATAATCTTAACTAAACTAGTAAAGGGAGAGGGATATAATAAAAACGTAGCTACTAGTACTAATAACTTAACCCTAGTTAAAGTACCCGCTAATAGGTAGTAGGGGCCTAGAGGGTATTAAAATTAATTATAAGCGGTAGAGTAGGTTAAATAAACCTAGTATAGTCTAATAAACTAATAAGTAAGCAGCTATATAAGATTAGGTTATAAGTTAGTATTTTATATAATAAGCTTTAATTACGAGTTAGTAGATTATATACTAAATTAAATCCTTTTCTTAGGCCCCCTTTTATAGGAGTAAGTACGACTTATAAATTAACTATTATATTACCTACCCTTAATATAAGCTATTTACTTAAAAAGAAATATATACCCCTATCTAAATTAAGGTAAGTAGCCTAAGTAATTATCAAGGTATATTTAGTAGTAGAAAGTAATATATTATATTCTACTTTACTTAATATCTAAATAAGTTTTTATCTTATTATCTTTACTTAAATAAGTTTTTATCTTATTACCTTTATATACTTTATTAACTATAGGAAATATTCCTATATATTAGACTTAGGATATACTAAGTAGTAGCTCTTTATAATAATATATAAATAATTATTTATTATATTAATAATTATTTATATATACTAAGTATAGTAGCTATTAGTCTAAACTAGTAAGGTTAGACTTAGTAAGGTTATACTTAGTAAGGTAAGTAAAGGTACGCGGCCCTATTAATAAACCTTATTTATAATAAGTATTATTAATTAATTATAAATAGAACTCGCGTTTAGGATTACTACCTTTATATAAGCTATAATTACTATTAAGTTAAAGAAAATATTACCTTAATAGTAAGGGATAAGATCTATATTACCTATTTAAATTTAATAATATAATATTATTAATAAAATATAATAAGTCTTATAATAAGATAGAGGACCCTCCCTATATAAATATAACTAAAGTATATAATAAGACTATTATAATAGACGCGGATTAGGAGCTAGTAAGAGAGGATATTAAAGAATAGTATAGAAAGGTAGGTATTAAAGACTTTAAAGGTAAAGAATCCTAGGTAAAGGAGTAGGATTTTATTATATAACTAGGCTAAAAGTATAAGTATAATAAATTATACCTACTAGGTAGTCTAAATAGAGAGGGTAAACTTAGTACGCTCTCTAAGGTAGTATAATAGGTTTACTTAAATATTAGATAATAGGATTATAAGATTAAATAAAAAATTAAGAGGGAGAAGGAAGGATATAAAGAATAATAATAATTATCCCTCTAAAATATAAGTTTAGATAATATAATAATAGAAGATAGTATAACTATATTACTAGCTCTAAAATAATAAATAGAATAAGAGGCTACGTAGGATTAAGATATAAGGGATATTAATTTAAAGGTAATATATAATAGGAAAATTACTAGGCTTCTTTTATTAGATATTATTTAGTTACCTAACCCTTTATTAGATATAAAAAGCCTATTAATATACTTAACCTTAGACCGGTTTATTTAATATTATAATAAAGACTTAGAACTAAAGCCCTTAAAAGTAATATTATAGTTTAAGTATAAAGGAGCTTAGTTTCTAACTAAATTAATTAATAATTACTAACTTTATAGGGTTATAAGGGAGGTTATTAACGGCGTAGGTACTAACCTTATATTTAAGTTTATAATAGGATAGGATAATTCCGCTTAATAGGCCTCTATTCTATTAACTACTCTATTAGAGACTCTAGGTAAGTAACTACCTTCTCTATCTATTATAGTAATAAAAATTGTATAATTAATATCTACTATTATAACTAGGGCCTAAATTTAAATAGGATATTTATAGCCTAATACTAAGAAGCGCGAAACGGAGATAAAATATAATAAAAGGATATAATTATAATAAGCTAAAGGCGTAGTAAAGGCTATAATAATAGTTAATTAAATATTAGGGTTTTGAATAGGATATAATATATTACCTACTTAGAAGTAATTAAAAACTACTATTATAGGTTAATTATACTTTAGCTAATTATTTAAGAATAAGAGTATTAAGCTATATAGTAAAGATAAAGATAGTATAATACTAAATATTATAATACTAATAGATTATAGCTAAGAGGTAGAGCTAGACTAAAAGGGGGAGGTACCTAATAGAATACTAGTAAAGGATAGAAGTATTTATTTAATATAAATAGGATCATTAGTTATCCTCTTATTATATAAATCTTCTAACTTAATTACCCTTATTAAACTAACTGAAGAAGCTAAAGCTTATACTCTAGTTAATAACCTAATTACGTCTATTAAACTAGTTAAAGCCTATACTCTAGCTAATAATATAGTTACGTCTATTAAACTAGTTAAAGCTTATAATCCGGCTAATAACCTAGTTATATCTACTAAACTAGTTAAAGCTTATAATCCGGCTAATAACCTAGTTATATCTACTAAACTAGTTAAAGCTTATACTCTAGCTAATAATATAGTTATATCTATTAAATTAACTAAAGAAGCTAAAGCTTATACTCTAGCTAATAACCTAATTACGTCTATTAAATTAATTAAAGCCTATACTCTAGCTAATAACCTAGTTACGTCTATTAAACTAGTTAAAGCCTATACTCTAGCTAATATTATAGTTATATCTACTAAACTAATTAAAGAAGTTAAAGCTTATACTTTAATTAATAATATAATTATATCTACTAAACTAATTAAAAAGGCTAAAGTTAATACTCCTAATATTATAATACTATTTATTAAACTAATTAAAAAGGCCGAAGTTTATACTTAGCTTAATACCTTACTAAAGAAGGATAATTCTCTAGATTCTATTAAATTAAATAAAGTAATTAATCTAATATAGGAATCTAAATCTAAAGGCTAAGTCGTAGTAGATAATTAATAATTATTAGAAAGTACTAGAGTATTAAATAGATGGGAATTATAATTTATAATAAAGTAGAGATTTAATAATACTTAGGTAGTATATAAGTAAAAAGTTACTAAGTAAGGCGTAGATATTAATCTTATTATAGAGCTAGATATTAAGGACGTAGAATTACGCGAGATAATAGATATTATAAAAGAAGGAGAGGAAGATATAATAATAGAACTAGCTAATAACTATCTAATTATAATAACTAAATAGCTTTATTAATAGGATAAGAGGTAGGAGGACTACGCTTATCTATTTTACTTTAATCCTAATATATATTATTAACCTAATAAGACTATTAAGTTATTTAGGTTATTATTAGATCTTAAGCTATTTTAGGTATTTAAGGTATTTATCTACTTTAAGATAGAGGTATTCTAGAACGGCGGATATCTTATAAATATAATAGGACTTAGGAAGGTAATAAACTAAGGTACCCCGCTTAAGACTATTAGCTAATAAGGGCTATAGACTGTTAAGGCTATTAGGGTAATTATCTTAAACTAGACTCTTATATTAGTTATTAATAGTATTAAAGAAGCTAGGATTAAAGGGAGATATAACTTATACCTCTTAAAGGGAATATTAAAGGACCCTTAGCTACCTAATATTAAATACCTATCTAATAACCCCTTTAATATTTAATATACGTATATTAACGCTAGATTATTTTAAAAGCTAAAGCTAAACTATAGCTTAACCCTTATACTTATACCTCCGGCTTTATTATCCTATTAATTAGGATAGATAAAGCGTTTCCTAAATATAAAGGCTTAAAAGTATAAGTAGACTTTATAATATATATATAATAATACTAAATTAAAAGTATATATATTAAAACTAGATAAAGAGGACTATTAATCTATAATACCCTCTAGGGATATCCCCTACTTTAATAACTTAAATAACAAGTTATATATACTTTACTTTACTACTAGAGTATTATATAATAGATAGGTAAAGAAGAAGCTAGCGGATTATACTTTAGAGGTCTTAAAGATAAGTAGGAAGCCTAGTATTATAGCTTAATAGTAATAGTAGATAATAGGATAAGGCCGTGTTATAATTAATAAAGTATATATTAAATCTAATAAGTCTACTAAGATAATTAGTAGAGTTTAGGCACTTAATATAACTATAAAGGGTTAAATACCTTAGAAGCTCTTCCTTATTAGAACTCTATTAAAAGCGTTACCCGTATATATAGCGGGCTAGGTAGGTATACTTTAAGATAGTAATATAGGGTAGGCGCTATATCTTATAATACTAAACTACCCTTAGATAAATAACTATTACTAAAACTTATAGCGCTATATAAAGTTAGAGCTTAATAAATTTAGTAAGACTTATAACATCCTTATTAAGTAATATAAGGCTAGAAATATAACGGCGGAGGTATATTATATATATAGGGATATAATAACTATTATTATCTAAATATTATAACTACGTCGTACTAGTAACTTAAAGTTTCTAGGGTATTTATTAGTAGACCTCTAATCTAACTACTATTATAAATACCGCTTAATATACCTAGAATAATATAAGGATATACTAGACTAGGGGTTTAAAGGGGTAATTAAGGAAGTTAAGAAGATATATTTAAATTAAGTTAAACTCTATAAATAGGGTAAGAAGGTTATTATACTAGTTATAAAGGTAAAAATATAGTTAATAGCCGCGCGTCGCGCTAGGACTATATTATTATTCCTTAAATTATTATTCTAAAAAGAGATTAAGGCGCTAACTTTTATATTAGGGGAACTAATAACTAATAAGTAGCTTAAAACTATGCCTAGGAAACTATATAAACTAGAATAATAAGGCTTACCCTATAAGTAGTTGATATATTAGATTACTAGGGTTTTAAATTACCTAAAGATACTAGTATTAAAGGTTACCTTAAACGGTATATAAGGAAATAAAGAAAAGTTCCTTATCTTAATAATAGGGCCTATATTAGCCCTTATTATTTACTAGGTATATATTCCTAATAGGCTATTACTCTATATTAATAATTACCTTAGGATTAAAGTATTAATTAATATATAGGTAATCCGTGATATATAGAAGAAACCTATTACTTTAATCTATTTAGGCCTAACTAAGTATAAGGTTACTAAAATTATTAAACTCTTCTAGGAAGGTAAAGATAGTAAGAAGAGTTTATATACTAATAATATCTTATAGATCCTTATTAGGTCTAATATACTTCTATTTATAAGATATATATATGTAATAGTAAGATTTATTACTCTCTTTAAACCTAAGTAGTTATAAAGGAATAAAATATAAGGTATTACGCGAGTTAATTAAATCGGGTAAGATAGGAAAATAATATTACTTAAACTTATAAATAACTCTTTAGAACTTAAAAAGGCTATATCTAATATAAAAACTACTTAACTTAAGATATATAAATTAGTAGAAGCTATAATAGATCTAATAAATAGTAGTTATAAGGTATTAGAGGAGGATATAACTATAAATAAGAATATTAATAAAGAAGGTAATCTACTTAATAAGGAAGGTTAGATTATTAGTTAATAATATAAAGATAGTATACGCGTATAGAATCCTTCTAGGGTAATAGGTAATAGTAAGCTAAGTAGGAATAAATTAAATAGAAATATAATATAATAATATTATAATATAGTAAGATTATTCTAAGATATCTTTATATATTATAAGTTAATATTATATATATTAAACGCGATAAGTTTATAGTAGTTATATAGAGCGTATACTTTATTAAATAATTTAATTATATAACTAAATAAAATAGGATAAACTAATAGGAAGGGTTTACTACCTAATATTCTCGCCTAGGCATATATAGTAACCTATACGCGAGTATTAGCTAGATAGTTTATAAAGGTTAAAGGTTCTTTAAATATATTAAATACGTAATAACCGCTTTATCTATATATAAACGTTTAATAAACCTACCTAGGGCCTACTAAATACGCTAAAAGCGCATTTAGTAGTTCGGATTTTCTATACGGGTTCCTACTTTGCCGATGTACTAAGGGCTTTAATAGTCTCCTTATAATTATAGATAAGTTCTCTAAGCGGGTTCTTCTCCTTCTAGGATAGACTATCTAGTTAGTGGCCTAGTAGGCTAATATAATATTAGCTACGCTAACCGCTTATAGATAGGGGATTCCTTCTAGAATTATTAGTAATAGAGACGCTAAGTTTATATCTTCTTTCTAGAGATTAATCTTCTAGAAACTTAGCTATAAACTACTAATATTAACCGCCTATTATACTTAGATAAATAGTCTCTTAGAATAGATAAACTAGATAGTAGAGATTACCCTATATTATTATATTACCTAAAATATTAATATTATTAACTAGATGTTAATTCTCCTCTATCTTTAAAGATATCTTAATAATTCTAAGAGCTAATCTACTAGTATATTTCCTAATAAGGTCTTATATAGCTTTAATATTTATAATACCCTTAGTATACTATTATAATAAGAGCTCCCTACTAAAGACTTTACCCGCCTACGGTAACTTAAATAGGATTAAGCTAAAGAGTCTATTACTTTTACTAATATCTTTACTAAAATCTACTATAATACTAAGTATAAGGCTATAATAATATCTCCTAGTAATAAAGCCTATCTTAGGCTAGGTAATAGCTATAAAATCCCTAGTATTATAAATATAAAAATCTATTAATAACGAGTTAGCCTATTAAAAATTATTAAGAAGGTAGGTTAATTAGCCTACTAGCTCTAACTTAGTCTAATTATATATATTTATCTAATTATATTAGTAGCTTAACTTAAGCTATTACTAAAGACTTCTAACCCTTATATAAGGGTTAAGAATTATTAACCTCCCCTAGTATTTAAGATAGATAGCCCCGCTAGTAAGTTAGACGACTATAAAATTAAGTTAATTATTAGTATAAGAACCTCTAGTAGAAAGATATAGTATCTAGTAAAGTAGAGAGGTTACGGTTATAAGTATAATACTTAGTATAATACTAATAACCTTTATAATATAGAGGACCTTATTAGAGAATATAATAGTTATTTTTACGGGTGACTACGTTATAAATAAGGTCCTTATTAAGAGTAAGGAGTTATAATATAGTAACGGGGTCGTCGCTTATCTTCTTTTATAGTGGCATTGTTATATATCACGTAGCTAGATAGCTTAGATAGCTTAGAGACTAGAAGCCTTCTATAGGCAGGTTTTATACCTGCGAGAAGCTTCCCTTCTCTATTAATTAATTATATATATATAAAATTAGAACAGGTCTATTAGCTACCTTAATAACGAGGTATAACTAATTAATACTAGGTAGTAATAGTAAATAATAGGTAGTAGTTATAAATACTAGATAATTATAATAAAATAAGTAGAAATCTAAGAAGGAATCTTTACTCTATCTTATTATAAGACCTTTTTAATTAAACTTAAATATAATATTACTCTTAATAGTTTACTAATAGATATAATAGATATAATCTTATATAATAAAGTTACTAATTAAATAACTTTAATTACTACTACTTAATCTTATACTATTATACTTCTTAGTTTAATAAGTTTCTATACTTATCTACTACTACTACCTAGTATTTATAGCTATTTAATACTAGGTAGTAGTAGTAAAGTAAGTAAAAGATCTTAGAAGAATTTATACTCTATATTATAATTCCTATTATAGATTCCTATTTATATTTCTATCTATAAGAGTTTATATATATATCTTAAAGACTAGTTATATAGATATAATATAAGGTCTTAAATATAAGATCTTAATTATAAGTTAATATATTATTATAATTATTATCTAACTCTTTATTTTCTTTTAGAATAATATAATCTATTACTACTTATTTTACTACTACTACCTAGTAATTACTACTATTAGCCTACTACCTAGTATTTACTATTATTACCTAGTAATAAATAGTTATAAATAATAAGTACTAGGTATTTATATCTAATATAGAATATTATTCGAATATTATTTAAATATCCTAAAATTATATATTTATATTTAACTAAATATTCGAATATAAATAAAATCGTTCTTATACTACTAGTAGGGGAGCTTCGACGATTTGCGGGCCACTAGCGTCAAATCAATGGATTCGCAAACTGCTGTAGTTTCAAGTCACTTCCCGCTGCTGCGTGCCCACGCTAATTGGTAAACTTGAAACATTTACACGCCGAATGTGGGGTGAATGTCGCGTGAATCTGTTTCACCTCATCGGTTTCTTCATGAACCTGCCGATCTCATGTCCTGAGATTGTATAGGATGCAAGTATCCACACGGTTACATCCATCCTACTCTGTATGACCCCTTAATCACAAGGATCGAGCCATGCGCATGAACACCACGACCCATCGTCTCATTGCTCGCTGTCTACGGAATGCAACAGATACAAATGGTCCCTCCAATCAGTCTCATAAATGTCAAAATACTTGTTATGTCTACTTTGCTCATGGCAAGATTACGCCCAGATTGGACAAGTTACATCTAGTCAAGTATCAGATCCCACTACGAGGCGAAAGTGCACATTGATAGCTTCTATGTCTTTAAGGTTGATTAACCTGCGGATAAATATCACTCTGGCGAACGGCTGCCTTTGTCTATGTTTCAACGTTGGAAACACAAACTCAACTGTTCTAGGCGGCATAGCGATTCAATTCACCAATGGCAATCCAGTGACGCATCAGAGTGTCTCTGGAAGTTGCGCCTCTAGATAATGGGACGCGGGTCGATGAGCCTCAAGTATAAAAAGCTACCGGTGGTGCATACAATACCAACTACCATCTCTCATTCGCGCCAGTCGGCACTTTGCGGCAATATTGATGGGCATATAGCCCAGCTGACGCTCATCCGTCGATCTATAAGAATGCTTCACGGCAGCTCTCTACCTAGTGAAACCAACTTTTCAACTCAACCGAGTTCTCAATAGCTACATTTGTTCACCACACATTGCGCAATGTCGTACAACACTCTCCTCCTTGTACTGTTGGCTACGTTCATCTCGCCCTTCTCTTGCGCTTCGAGCATTCCCCAAACCAACACTCTGAACCAGTTTAATGTATCAGCTATGGGCATGTTGGAACATGGCAATCTGTCGCAACTCCTGCCAAAGGTCGCAAACCTCTCCGGCACATACAAATGCATACCGAGCTCCAAATACCTCCCTTGGACAAAACGTCCCAGTCTCAAAGACTGCGGTCGAGCGATTCGCCGCCTTCCATCCACCGGTGACATCAACATTTTTAGGAGAGTGAACAGGGCAAATCCTCTATATCAGCTTCCCAGAGACCATACTGTAGGGTCGTGCAAAGTCACGGTCAACCTGACCGAACATGGTGTTACGGCGTGGTCTAGCTGGGTAGAGATAGGCCTCGCGGCAACGGAACTGACCATTGGCTGTATGAAAAAGGACTTCACAGGTGGTAATACCACGTGCGGAGAGCAAGATAAGATTGATGTGACGTTGCAATGGGCGAAAAGTAGCGACCCTGATGATGTGTTCTCGGCCGACGGCCCTGACCTATTGACTTCGGAGGCTTAAAAGGCGTCGTCCAGGGATGTAACGCAGTGACTGGCTGTAGAAGACCGAAGCTTTCAAGATTGGCGCCTCAACCAAGTCTCAAGAGCCTCCGATACGTATGCTGGCTTTGCTTTCCTACTTGATTTGGAGAGGTTTTGGGTACTTCATTGGGAGCCGGTCACGTAGCCCGGAACGGATGGCGGTTGAAAGCCTTTACGGTAGAAGCACTCATATATAGTTACTTATCAACAGACAAAATATGTAAATTCATGTCTGTAGCTGATATATAGTGATTCAAATCGAGATATACAAAACCCGCAAGATCTATATTCTATCAGTCACCTACAATATCCCCCCCACAAATCAGATTGCCGGGCTCCACGTCCCGCGTGTATTGGGTCGTCCACTCCGTCGTGTGTAATGTGTTAAAAAGTAAAGGGAAGTGGGAAGAGACAGAAAGGAAGCAATTTGATTACCACCTTGGCAGCTTCAAGCTGTTTCTCGCGTAGCGCCTGTAAGCATTCTATATGAGATAGACTTACTAGGCACTAATAACCATACGTTTAGCTTTCTTCGATTTGAGCTACGTGGATCTTTCATAGGATAAAAAGACACCAATCTCGTTGACCTTCAAGGTTCCTTGGATATCGCATCATTATAGCGTCGCGAGCATCACCACACCTGTCTTCTCATCCTACTACTGACGCTTCTTTTGATCGCCATGGTATTTCTATTTGGAGTTTAGTTGTTGCTTATTGTTCAATTCTAGCTCTCGTAGACATTTGTTGCGACCACTGACTTGACACAAACGATCGTTAAGCGAGATGTAACTTTTTGGGTAGCCATGTGAGTGTGGAGGGACATAATCATAGTGCCGATGTACGTGTGTCGAAAACCTGTGAAATTCCGACCTACGCCAAGGGCTATCGATTGCCTGAAAATATGGCACTTCAATAGACCCAGCCTCTGCGTCTCGTCCTTCTACTTTGAAGGTTAAATCGTTCCTGAACCTGGTAAGTCTAGGTATGAGAGCAAGACCTCCTTTGCTCACTCCAACAGACGACACCCAGAACAGACGGTCATGATGAGATATGACAACCTGAGACATAGTAGCTGTGACCTATGCTGTATATAAGAGGGTGAAAAGACTGCACACGGTGTAAGAAAGTTACGATACCCAGCGGCAGAGAATGATTGCTCCCCTGAACCTGATGCTGATGATACTCACAGGGGAATTCGCGCCCTCCCTGAGGAAATAAGGCAAGGTTCAAACACTATGGAAGGCCGTGCAGGCCATCTATCGTCAATACGAAGCAGCACGCTGCGAACGCTTTTGTTACTGCCTAAAGGCGGCGTGCTCATTAGTGTCAAGACAGATCTATGCTGATAGAGGCACTCAGGCAACAGAGAACTTAACATACGCCGCTTGAGAAGCGGAGCCAGGCAACCACGAGTGATGTCCTTGCGGTGGGAGAGGCGAAATGAGAAGAAAAATTGAATCAGAAAACAAGCTGCTACGGTGAGAATGAGTGATTGTATACAGCTTTGCGTCAAAATGTAACCTATCACTTCTCTGGGCTGTGATGGTAGAATCATAATCGTAGGAAGAGCTTATGAGCGATTTACTCTTGACAACGTCCGGTGATGGAAGCGAATTCTCTATGTATCCAAACGGGCTCAACTGATCCGAAATTAGTATGGAAGAAGCTGTTTCTTCTGGTTTTTGGGTTATATTACAGGATTGGCGTGGGTGGAGCAATCAAACCTTTTCATACATTGGGCACGAGGAATGCAGCCTCCAGCCTACCTTACATATATGATAATAGCTGCTGAGAACGGAGTCTTCTCGCTCACACCAAGCTCCCGCTACATCGGCTTTGATCCTGAGGCAGCTGCCAGCTCATGTCAAATCCAGCCAATCATTTCACTACGAACCCGATTATCTCATCGCACGATGGAATCTGCGGTCATGGGAACCCTCAACTTTAATAAATGCTCAGTCGATACGATAATATTACGATTCCTCGCGTCCTCAACTTGAGTCTTGCGAACGTCTCCCACTGTTGTGGATAGCTTTGTAATCCCTATTTCTGAGATAAGTACGACCTGAAAGTAAGCATATTCAAGGTACAGAACATGTGCTATGAGTGAAGACGTCTTATTAGGGGTACACCTGGGAGAGAACAATCATGCAGTGTGAACCAGGCCGGCACCAGACATCCAATTGTAAGTTCAAGATCAAAATTGAAACATTTACATCACCTGGAGTATCTTATCCACATTTCGCTTAAATCGACCGACATATGGCACATATTGGGAGGGCGAGCACTCAATAGCAGCAATTTATGATATTAGCAGTGACTTGCGGAGAATATCCGTGGACCCCATCAGTGGCAGACACTCAAGACCATTCCTACAGCGGCTGGATTCTACAGTGAATTATGACGAACGACGAGGGATGAACGTACCTTCCCAGGATCGATTTTGTTCTCCTGGTCCGTCTTTTTGCAGAGGGCAAACGCGATGGCCAGATCAACTTGAGCGTATTCCCGACCCAGTCAACCGAATTGCTACCCTCTGTATTTTGTATAGGCATAAGGATGGGGAATGATCATAGTTTCAAGTCTGCGACCAAGGTTGTGAAAGACTCTGCTTCGGCACCAAGCCCGAACTTGATAAGCGTTGACTGATCCGAGCAAATCCTTCGTCTTTCGATGGTCGCTATTCTCGCCTTCGTTCCATTCTACATGCTCGTCTATGCAGCCCTCATGCATTGGAATCTCACTTGAGGCGGTTGACAACCAATCAGACCCATCAGAACTCTGAGTGTGGCGTTTTCACGACCCGACTCCGGTGAACTTGCTCTTAGGATTGGTTGAAGAAGGTCTGCAATTTATTCAACGTCGTTCGCAGTGTAGGTGGGATGTGGTCTTTGAAGTAGATTGTGAATGGCCGACTTGGTCGTACAACACCGCACTCCGAAATAACACGCCATTGTCCCAGCATCAGCATTGTTGTACCATGATTTATACCGAGTTTTACCAGAGACCAGTCTCCAACGCATAGACCACCCGAGTTTTACGTTGGATGCGTAGTGTGCTTACACCTTCCATTATCACACAACGGTGACCAAGTATTAATATGATTCCGGCAGCACAACCAACATATGAGGGTAATATTATGCCTTTCAACACACTCCTGTGCATCGACCAAGGCGTTATCAAGAGTGGAGTCACCTTGAGCCTTGCGCCGCAGCATAACATAGGGATTCGTGGATGTATGAATGACGATGAGACAGATATTAAACGTTGGAAAGAAGTGTCCATAGAGATCTTACGAAAGAAACAATGGCCTTAATCCTCTGCTCGTCCTACTTGTATGTCCTACAATGCAACATATACGCCAACGCGGTTGATGTGACTCGTAGAGTGACTCGTAGGTGAATCAAGTTACAAGCTTAAGCTTGCCTGATGGCTTGACTACTTCCCCTTCTGCAGGCCAATGCTCTTCATTGATGATACCCCTCAAGGCCTTGACTGTCTCCTCCGTGAGTGACGTGCTACAGCCTACAGATCTTGAAGATGCTATATCGTTCTATGCAGGTTCGAGTAGTTGAGGATGTTCCATGTTCATCCACTTCTGTGGCAATAATTCATTTTCCTCAAGTCGTAATTCGTTGGAAAGGAGGCTGGATACTGCGACCCTTCGCCGAGGACGGCCCTGACTTGGAAGACGTTTCGGGTAAGACTGCTTTGATCTGCCCTTGGGATAATTTTCCTACCAGCCCTGGGACACGTGCCTTGAAGAATCATAAACTGCCTTACATTGTTAGTAGATGCACTTTACGCGCTACGTGGAGTATTCGAACATTTGCTGGAAGCTTGAGACCAGACCGAACATATAAGACACCTTCACCTAGATACTGGATTAGCCTGGCCCTGTGAGCTTGCTTCTGACTTCACAGCAGATTAAGCTTGCCACGTCAAAGGTCCACGTACGAACAGGCAGAAAGGATGAAATTGTAATGATATGACTGGAGGATATTAATTAACGGCTCAGGCAGAGAATAGGCTGGCTGATATAGGGAGTTGATCAGGGGACATAATGCCTAATATGTCAACAAAACCAGAGACTGATTCGATTCCGTTTGGCTGGTATCTCCTCGTATGTCTGGCTGAATATATCCGCAATGAAGCACCCGTGGCAAATAGCCTGATCTACTTGGATCCTGGTGTGGAGACCTGTGGTAGTCGACAAGTTGGATAGCTTGGCGCTGAAAACAAAACCCCCCGCCTTCTTGGATGTAAACCCATTTAACATATTATCATTACTGTCATGTCAATCCAGAAAACGTCAAGAATGTCTTATAAGCATATCTTTTTCTATTTATTTACGCATGCTATTATACTTACTCTATATAAAAGTCTAATATACTAACTGATAGCCGTGAATAACTCTAATAATCAGGATGTTTTGTTTTCAGCGCCAAGCTTTCGGCAAAAGTCCCTGCCGAGAAAACTAACAAGACACGTTCCTAGGGTAGGGAGGTGGAAGACTGCTGACGGCCAATGGCTACAAGACGACATCACGCTTACTAACTAGGCCATGTCGTTAGCGGGGTAACTTGCCTTAGTACCTCAGACGTGCCATTGATTAGCCAGCAAGCTGGTCGCTAAGCCCCTTCAGGTTAGTAAGGCTGACTATGTAGTAGGAGAGCGGCACGTCTAAGCGTAAACTTCTATAATTTTACTAGATATCCTATTTTTTAAGTAACGCGCTATATAAATTTTTTACTTATTAATAAAATTTATTAATATTTAACTTCACGACGTAATAGTATAAAATTCTACTATATAAATATCAGCTACCTTAATACCCTAATTATACTCTTACTTCTTCTAATTCTAACTAGCCTACTTTTAGCCTAATCCGCCCCTAATAAACCGTTTATAATGCTATTACTATCTATTAACTCTAAATTTCTAAAAATCCTAGTAGCTAGCTAGTAATAATAATAATAGGCTAGCTTATTTTTCTAGTAGTTAGTAGGTTAGATAGGGTATCTAAGGTACTAGAGTATATATATCTAATATATAGGGTACTTAATATAGGTAATCTTAATACTATAGCTATTTTAGTAGAAATAGTTACAGAGTAATAGGGCGTAATAGGGCTTAATTAGCCTATATTAATACTATTAGCTTATTTTCACGCCTAATAAGGGTTCTTAATATATATACCGTGCTTCGTACGTACCCTATAGTAAATAATATTAATAATAAGGAGTTTATAAGTAAAGAAATAAATATTTACGCTTAGATATATTACCGCCTAGCTACGTAGTTAGTATTACTAACCTGAAGGGGCTTGGCGCCCGGCTTGAAACACGTCTAAGGGACTAAGGCAAGGCGTAACTAGCCTGGATTACATCTCCCCTATTAAACAAGAAAAAGCCTCCGCGACTACCCTACCTTAGGTATCCTATCCTATTCGCTATATTCTTCTAACACCTTATAGCCGTACTTCTAACTAACTAATAGGACGACTAGATACCTCTTTAAGATAGATAGTATTCTAAATAAGACTAACTTAGCCTTAGGAATATACTACTATAGTAACCCTAGAGTATATAGACTAGGTTACTAGTCTAGAATAACTAATTATAACTTAATAAGACGTCTATTAGGAGGAGGTAGTTATAGTAAAAGATATTATTTTAGAATATATAATAGGTTACTATTCTTCTAATATAAGGCTATAATAGATTATAAGTAGGTAGCTAATATATTCCTCTTTATAATTTCTTTATAGAATAATACCTCCTTTATTATAATTTATTCTACTTCTAATTTCTTAATAATAAGACCTAAATGGTATACTCCTTTTATAGTAGTAAATATACTATAAATAGACTTTTCTATTAAGATACTATATATAACCTACTTCCTTAACTCTTAGTCTAATAAGCTACGTAGAAAAGCCGTAATAATAAGGTCTAGAGTATATAATTTAAGGGTTGTAAGAGGAGTACTAAGGTGATTACGTGCCTTAAAGCGGCAAGTAAGCTAAATAGTATACTAGTAGTATATTATAAAGGAGTCTTCGCCTTAACTTAGATTATTAAGTTCCTAAGGAAAGAAGGGAGGAATATATTTAGATATAGGTTTTAAAGGGAACTAAGTCGTAAATAGTAAATAAAAATAAGTAACTATCTTATTAGTTAGTAATATTAACTCTAGTAGGGATAATACGCCTAGTATAGACTTAGCCTACTTAACGGCCTTATCTAATAGTAGAAGATCGACTAATTATAAGAAGGATAATAGTATAACTCTACCTCTTAAGCTATAAAGCTTATATTCTAGGCGCTTTAACTAGCGTATAATAGGCTCCTTACTGCTATATTTACCGTAAAATATAAATATAGGAATAGATACTAATATAGTACGTAATATTAATAATAAAGATAGTAACTAGTATACTAGAATAACTAAATATCTAAATAACTAAATAATAACTAATAATAATAATACGAGTCTACCTCCTAAGGCCTATAAGGAAATCGTACCGTAGTCGCTAGAAAACTAATAAGACACGTTCCTAGAGTAGGGAGGTAGAAGACTAATAAATCTATCTGACGGCTAATATAAATAGAAGGAGTAGCTAATAGCTCTAACTACTTATATTAGCCCTAATATATATATCTTAGTCTATAAGAATTAATAATAATATAACCTGATATAATATACCCTAGGCGAGCTAATAATATAAAACTACTATATTAATTCTTTATAATAGGAGCCTTGCCTATAATCTTATTAATTAGGGCCTAAGGACTTATAATACCTAAGATATAGTATAATATAGACCTACATAAGAAATAGCTAGTATACTATCTTTATTACCTATACGCTAAGGAGATTATAACTCTAGAGGTCTAGATACTATTAGTCCTAAGACGGCTTAATAGCTATTTAATTAAATAGCTATCCTTAAGGCTAAAGTAGTAGAGTCCTGATGTAATACTATTAATATAGCCTTATAAAGGGGAAGAGGCCTAATAGATCTATTAGGGCTTATTATAAGGCGTAGCGTAGCCCCTTTTATATATATACCTCTAATAGGAGCCGTAATAATAGTAATAGTAATAAATTAGGACTATAAGAGAGTAAAATATAATAAACCCCTAATACTTACTAGCCCTCTTATAAACGTCTGTTTATAAATTATTAATTATAATAACTTCTTTAACCTCTAGATTATTAAGGGCTCTAATACTTAAGTATCTATAATATATACCTACCTTAGACCTAAAATTAGAATAAGGATATAACTTATAAGACTATTAGGCCTTTAAGAGACCTTTAAAGACTAGGATAAGCTATAAGTATAGCTATTAGAGAATTACTCTATTAGAGATATTAGATTAGATATAGAGTTAAAAATAGACTATATATATATATAGGAAATAGGGAGTTAGTATAAAATTTTATTAATAGATTCCAAACCCTAGTAATAGATCTATTATAGAATAATTTAGTAATTTATTATACTTTTAAGAAAAAGCTATTAGTTAAAATCCTAGACTATATCTACTAGTTATAATAGTAACTACTAGATATATTTACGGGATTTAAGATTATAATATAATAAGCTAAAAATAATATTAGAGTTAGGAAGTAGACCCTAGAAGATTATAAGGAGGTAGAATAGGGTTAATAAAAAAGGGTATAATTTACTAATAACTATCCTAATAAAGAAGGCGGAGGATACTCTCCCTTATATAATAAACTAAATAATATAAACTTTAAACTATTAGGGTTAAATAGTAAGAAGAGGGCTAATATCTATAATAACTATTAGAAGGCTTAAAGAGATTAAGGGGTATATATATATTATAGGTAGAAGAAATATTAGGTTAAAGACTATACTAATAGACCTATTAATTACCCCTATCTAAAAAATAATCGCCTATAATACCTAAGATAGCGTCGCGGGTTATACTAGTCTTAGAGGAGTACCTTATAACTTAAGAATTACCCCCTTTAAGGTAGGCTAGGCGTAACTTAGAATATTAGTTATAAAAGCTATAATATACCCTTAAAAAGGAGTTCCTACGCCTTACTTTATTAGATATATTTAATAAGGTCTATAATAAGGACTATATCTTAATATCTATATAGATATAGAGAAACTATTCTAACCTATACTATTAATATATAAAATTAACCATATAAGCTTTAATTAATTATAGCGCTACAGCGAATTTTATTAATTAAGACTAGCTCTAAAGATTAGGTCTTATACCTCTAAATATTAAGGTAGCCTAGGTTATTAATATAAATAGAAGGATAATTAGTCCTACCTTATTATAAGTACTATTTTATATTAAAATTAGCGCTTTAAGCGGATACTACTCTTATTATACTTTAAGAGCTATTCTTATATAAGGTTATTAAATAATTCTAGGCATATTATAGCTTTAATAAATTAATCCTATTATAAATTAGATTAAGGGAAAGGTTAGTATACCTAATAATATTAGGGTATTAGATTAAATAGACTTTAATAATAAGGTAGAGGGAGAGACTATCTATACCTATTACTTTATAACTAAGGAAGCTAACTATTTAGCCCTAAGGGTCCTACTAATAAAGTACTTAGAATACTTAAATATTTTTAATAAAGAGGTAGGAAGTAAGTTACTACCCTATTATAATAAACTTAATTATACTATTAACCTTTAACTAGGAACTATACTATCTTTTAGCCTACTTTATAACCTATTAGAGACTAAGTTAGGCGTCTTAAAGGCGTATATTAAATAGAATCTTAAATTAGGCTTTATTAGACGCTTAAAATTAATAGCTAGGGTACTAATCCTATTTATAAAGAAAAAGGACGGAGGCTTATACCTCTATATAGATTACTAAGGCCTTAATATAATAATAGTAAGAGATTAATATCTAATCCCTTTAATCTTAAATATTCTAGACTAATTAAGGAGAGCTAATATATATATAAAAATCGACTTATAAGGGGCTTATAACCTAATTTAAGTAAAAGAAGGTAATAAATAGAAAATAGCTTTTTATACTTATTATAAGCTATTTAAATATTATATTATACCTTTTAGACTAGTTAACGCCCCTTTAATATTCTAATTATATATTAATAAGGTACTATTATACCTTATAAATATTATAATTATTATATACCTTAATAATATCCTTATCTACTCTAATAACTCTACTAACTATAACTATTATATTAAGGAGGTTTTAATAGTACTAAGGAAGTATAGTCTATTTACTAAGCTAGAAAAATATAAATTTAGTATTAATATTATAGAATTCTTAGGGTTTATTATTAGCCTTAAGGGTATTATAATAGACCTAATATAAGTCTTAACTATTATAAATTAGCCTACTCTTATAACTATAAAGTAAGTCTAATCCTTCTTAGGATTTTATAACTTCTATTATTAATATATTAAGGAATATAACTAAATTATAAGGGAACTAATAGAGCTAATAAAGCTAATAGTTACTTTTTAATAGTTATAATAGGCTAAATTAGTATTTAGAGAGCTTAAAGAGATATTTATTAAGATACTACTACTAGTATATTATAATCCTAACCTGCCTTTATAAATAGAAATAGACGTAAGTATATATATACTATTAGGGGTATATTTTTAAAGGAAAGATAATACTTATACCTATCTAATTATATTTTATAATTATAAATTTAACCTAGCTAAAATAAATTATAATACCCTAGATTAAGAATTATTAGCTATTATTATATCCTTTTAAGTATAATAGAAATACCTTAAAGGAGCCTAATATTATATTATAGTTATTATAGACTATTATAACCTTAAATTATTCCTTACTACTAAGACGCTAAGTTAATACTAGACGTATTAAGCGGAGTTTCTCTTAGTATTTAACTTTAAAATCTAATACTAGCCTAGGAAGAGGAACCCCGCTAATATACCTTTATAAAGGGCTGATTATAATAAGCTTAATATTACTTATATTATAATCCCTTTTTTTAAGTTAGCGCTTATAATTATTAAAGAAGGGCGGGATACGGCCTACTAAGTAATAACGGACCTAGAATTAATAAAATAGGAAGATAACTAGATTAAGAAGCTCTTATAAACTATCCTTAAAGAAATCTTAGAAAAGCTTAAGACTAATAGTAGAGCTATTAGGGCTAAAGGATTAAGTTATAAATAGCTATTAGGCCTTTTATATTTTTAGGGTAATTATTTTTATATACCTAAGGATATAGATCTAAAAGTCTATATTATATAAAATTTCTATAATTCTCTAATAGTAGGCTACCTTAATCGCGACTAGATTATTTTAACTATCTACTATTAGTTCTACTAGCTATTACTAAGTAATAACGTAGGCGACTATATAAAAATATATAATACCTATTAAAGAATTAAAGCTTTAAAATACCTACTATATAGGGAATTAATACCTATTCTAATTCCTAATATATTATAAAGATCTATTATAATAGATTTTATTATAAACCTCTTAAATAGTAAAAGCCCTATTAATAATATTACTTATAATTATATTATAGTAATAATAGACTATTTTAGTAAGATGTACTACTATATTATATATTATAAGTCTATAACCTCTAAATAGTTCGTAGTATTATTCCTATAAGATATATTTTAGTTAAACGGGATACCTAATATAATTATTAGCGACTAGGATACCCTCTTTACCTTATACTTTTAATAAACTCTTATAAAGGCCCTTAGTATAGACTATAAGCTTTTAATAGTATATTATTAATAAATAGATAGCCTAATAGAGTAGTAAAATTAAGTTATTAAGTAATACTTATAGGTCTTTATAAATTATTAGTAGGATAACTAGGTTACTCTATTTAGTCTTAAAGAATATACCTATAATAATAGTATTTATAGTACTATATATTAAAGCCTATTCTTTATTTTTAGTAGTAGAGAGCCTAAATTATTCTAGTTAGTAGATACTCCTAGCTATATTAGCCCTAGCGTAACCGCTTAGGAAATAGTAAAAGAATTAGAATACCTTAATATAATCCTTAAGGAAGAGCTTATTATAACTTAAAATACCTAGGCTTAATATTATAATAAGGGGAGAAAGCCCCTAACCCTCTAACTAAGAGACCGCGTTATACTATATAGTATTAATATCTTATGATAAAGACCTTACAAAAAGCTAGACTATAAAAAAGTTAGCCCCTTTCTAGTAATAGGGGCTATTATACTTAATACTTATAAGATTAAGTTACCTTTATAAATAAAGGTATACCTAATATTTTATATATATCTAATAGAACCTTATTATATTAATATAATTAAAGGCTATATTACGCTATTACTACCCCTAATTAGTAAAATTATAAAGTATAATAATAAGAGAGAGTATAAGGTAGATAAGATCCTAGACTCTAGACTCTATTATTATAAACTATAATATCTTATAACCTAGAAGGGGTATAAATTAGAGGAAAATTTATAGGAGTTAATAAAGGATATATAAAATATATTAGACCTAGTTTAATAATTCTATTAAAAGTACCCTTTTAAAGTATTATTATAATAGTATAAGTATAAAGCCTTAGAGGTATAGAGCCTTAAGGTATAGAGCTATTAATTAGACCTTTTAAGTTATTTTAGAATAGGTATAGGTATAAAGCTATTTCTTATATATTTAAGAGTATAAAGCTATTATAATATATAGTTTTAAAGTATAAAGCTATTATAATTATATAGTTTTAGGGTATAGAACTATCTTATAGAAAATAAACTATTTAGCCTTAGCTATTAAGTTTATAATTATAGTAATAAGCCTATTAAGTAGAATTAGGTTAGTACTTTATACTTTATAGGATTTACTACTTAATACTCTTATAAATCTCTAACTTAATTATATCCTCCTTTAGCTTAATAGTCTATTAGCCTTATATTACTACTTAAGATAATAAACTCTATATAACCCTATATAGTTTAAGCTTATATTAGGCTTATAAAACTAAGGAGGGTCTTATTAATACTATTATTATATTATAGAATTCTAATTATTAGATACTTAATAAGGCTATTAATATTATAAACTAAGTACTTTAAAAGGCCTATTATAACTATAGACTAAAAGATAAACTATACTTAGAGTACCTATTTTTTAACCTTATAACAGAAGATATTAACTATCTATTAAAGGTCCTTACTCTTGATAGTATTATAAGTAGACTTAGTAAGGATATATTACTTAAACGCGTAAAGCTATTAAACTCTATTATAAATCTTATTATTCTTAAAGGTATCCCTATTACTAGTATTAAGGCCTAGTAGCCTCTAGATTTTAACGCCGTAGGATTTATTATCTTAGAGCCTCTTAGGATTTATTAAGGTAATATATTTAGTATTAAGTTTAATAATAGGTATAATATATTTAGCTTATTTAATAAGGATAAATATTATATATATATTCTTTATAATTAGGAAGATTATAACTTAAAATTATATTATATTACTAGCTTATAATAACTAAATTTAAAGGCTACTAAAGCCTAGGCTAAGGAATTAATTATTAGAGTTAGCTCTTATAAGCTTAAGTCCTCTCCTAGGCCTTTATAGAGTACTAGTATACCTATCTTATATTAATTATATATACCTCTATTAATACCCTTATACTTAAAACTTTTCCCTAACCTCCTAGATAAATTTACCTACGCCCCTTACTAGTTATTAGATATAAGGGCTAGTAAGTCTAGAGAGGTTTATATAAGTAATACTACTAGTCCTATCTAACCTTATTACCGCGATATAACGGATATAAAGGAATCTAGAGAGATTCCCCTAAGTAGTTCCGCTAGTCCTATTTAACCTTATAGTTATAATATAATAGAAATAGAGGCTACGCCTCCCTTAATACCTAGTATTAGGAATCTTTAAGGGGCCTTTACTAATCTAATTAAGTAATATATTTATATAATTACTATTATAAAGCACCTAGATAGTACCCTACTTATTTAAGTAAATATAATAATACTTACTAGGAAAGTTATTAAGGATATTATACCCTTAATTAAGGCTATTATTATAAAGGATAAGAAAGCCTTTAATATAACTAAGAGTAATATTACCCCTAGGATATATTAACTACTTTATTAGGGTAATAAGGTCTTAAAGACTTTATAAGCTAGAGTAAAATAAATCTATAATAAGGTTAAATAGTTAACTACTCTTATTATAACCTATTATCTAGATATTAGTTATGTTATAGATTATAAAGGCCCGCCTTATTATAATACCTTAGATATACTTCTATAATATATTAAATTAGGTTATATTATAACTAATCCGCTTATATAATTTACTAAGAAATAACCCGCCCTTATAAAGCTAGAAGACTTAAGGCCTAAAGATTAGGACTTAGAGTAGGATATTAATAGGGGACTTAGAGGTTAATAGTAAGGTATTAGGCCTTGTAAGGGCTATAAGGTATAAGGGGGGGACTTTAAATAGAAGGAGTAGCTAATAGCTCTAACTACTTATATTAGCCCTAATATATATATCTTAGTCTATAAGAATTAATAATAATATAACCTGATATAATATACCCTAGGCGAGCTAATAACACGGAAGTGCTATAGCTAATAGCTATAAGATAATAGCACGCTTACTAACTAGGCTATATTATTAGCGGGATAACTAGCCTAGATTATATACCGACTTTAAGCGTATGTAATTTCAATGTCATTAGCGTGCTATAAGACCCCGACCCCGACCCTATAAATTACAGTTAAATTACTAATTTTATTACGCCTATATAACTCTTCTACTTAATATTTAATACTTATAATAAATATCTAGGTAGGCTAATATATATATATTTATCTATAGTATCTAATACTTTAAAAAGTATAGAAATCTATCTATATACGTAGAAGATATAACTAATCTTATTAGTTTACCTACTAAATCCATGTGTCTTGGCACCGCTTTACCTAGGAGGTTGTTGTAGTCGCTACCTTTACTACCTTTACACGCGGGTGACAAAAATATTGGATTACTAATAACTTGGCAGAGATCCCCTACTAAATTTCTATGTAAATTATCTACTTTTCTCGATAACATGTCGTCCCCTAGTACTTATATATCTTATTAAGATTAGACTACGCCTTATTATACTATTATTCTTCATAATCGCTAATAGAAAATACCTAGTAAGGACCTAAATAAATGCTCTACAAGTACCCCTATTAGGACGACCGTACTATAAGAGACTATATTATTTAGGGGTAGGAGGAATATATAACTATTAAGTACGTAAATAAGTAGGTAGCTAGTATACCTAAACGACTCTAGGCTATTTTAGATAGTAACGGATAAATAATAGGGTTTTAATCGAGAAAAGTAGATAATTTACATAGAAATTTAGTAGGGGATCTCCGCCAAGTTATTAGTAATCTAATATTTTTGTCACCTGCGTACTTTACTTCCTTTATAGAAGGCTTCCGCGGGGTAGCTATACTAGGCCTAGCGCTTTAGCTTATAGGTAGGATTCCTACACTTAGAGAATATATCCTTTTACTACTTCTTAACTATAACTATACTAATTAGTAGTAATACTATCTAGCCTCTATTATATACTATTATTTATATAGTAAGCTAAGATCGTAAACTAGCTCTATAAGTACTAGCTCCTTAAAGTACTATTAGTTAAGAAACCTTAGTATTAGCTATCTAAGTCTTCTACTCTGCTATTATCCTAGACCTTTAACCTTATACTAGACCTCTACTAAGAAGCCTTTTATAACCTTAGATATATCTAAAGGTCCCCTTAGAAGAGTTAACTAATAAGGGCCTTCTTTATTACTTATTACTACTATCTAATAGTATTAGGATTCCATCCTATTCTATTAGGATTTTTAGAGAAACTCTAGTATTTAGCTAAGTAAACTTAGGTATATCCCTAAATTATCTCTATTTACTACTTACCCTAGATCCCCTAAGGGAGATCCTAGTCCTTACTTTTTAGTTATATAATTTTATTAATACTAGATATAAATACTCTAATATTATTAATAATATTAGGCATTTTCTAATTAAGAATATTATCTAAGGGAATCTTAGACCTCCCTAGATTAATTAAGTCGCTACTAACTCTTTATAAGAGTAATAGTACTATACTAGGTTATTATCCTTAGAGCCTATAAGTCTATTTAATATTAATAAACTACCCTAGCCTTCTAACTAAGCTATTAATAAGAGCTAATTTTATATAGTAAACTATTACTTTAAGAAAGCTATAACGGCTATAAGATATTACTTATAAGAGCCTCCCTTAGTACCTACCTCCCTAATAGGGACCTTAATCTATTTACTACTAAGGTTAACTTTATTAATACTAATACTAATAGAGTCTATATCTATATTAATAGGGTTAACTTAAGTAACCTTAATAAAAGAGGCGATCTATAATTAATTAATAGGACTAGAACTTCCTAATCTACTAGAAGCTTTAAATATAGTAGATAATAGGGGAAATAATAGAAATAGTTAGGGTAATAATAATAGGAATAGTCCGGTAAATAGCTAAACTGGTATACCTAGTAGAGGCTTTATAATTAAATAATTTAATATAATAGCTACTTATATCTAGGGCCTAAATACTAGCGCTACTAGACGCTAGGCTAATTAGCCTATTATAAGAATAGGTAGTAGTACCCCTTAATTCTAGTTATAAGATATTAGGTATTTTAATCTAAATCCTAATATACCCCCTATTAAAGTTAAGGATACTTATAATATCTATTATAATATTTTTAGCTTTACTAGTAGGCTTAAAGTAAAAGCTACTATAATAGATCTAGCTATTATACGACTAAACCTATACTTATATCTACTAGGGAAAGCTAATAACTAGTTTACTAACTAATTAACTTATCTTACCCGTAGTAGTTTATAGAATAATCCTACTAGTATAACTAAGTAGTATAAGGCTTTATAGGAGTGTTTTTAAGACTCGCTAGGTAAATCCCTTAGTCTCCTCGAAAATATTTACTATACTATTAAAGATACTTCTAATAGATAAGATCTAGTAGACTATATCTCTAGTATTATACTAAATAGTAAGAATACTAGTATTACTTTAATAGATAGTACTTAAGTACTATTAGTATATAAATATCTTAACGGAGAGCTTTATTATAACCTATCAAGGCTAAGTAGTAGGTTAACTATTCTAGATCTTCTAGAAGAACTTCGCTTTATAAAAGGTAACTAGTTTAATATCTATAGTAGTAATAAGGCCCTTTATAAGGCGAAGTAAGAGACTCGCTATTAGACTAACCGTCGAGTCGGGATTCGGTACTAAGATTTAGTACCGACCGAATACTCGGGTCAGGGTCTTAGTACCGACCAAAATACTCGGTACTAGCTATTAGTACCGACTTACCAAGGCCTTAATACCTTAGTGAATCGGGTTAACCTGACTTAAATCGCTAAGGTATTACTAAGACGCCAAGCCCCTAATAAAATAGTAAGGAGCCCCGGAGTTTTTCTAGAATTACCCCTATACTAAAAATAGATTTTTTTTAAATTAGAATTTTAATACCCCCTTTAGCCCCCTAGTAATATATATTTCCTTTTTACATTACCTTAAAGAATTACCTAGGTTAGGCTAGGTAATAATGCTTAGTAATATAATAGTAAATTATAGATATAATAGTAAATACTACTATAAATAGAAAATATTATTAATATTATAGTTATTATTTCTATAGGAATAGCTATTATCTTTCTTAGTACCTTATTTACTATTAAGA